>Ga0247608_10000217_pt1 | contig 104264 bp, 63 predicted proteins | sample 176DNAGHGlowgp2_FD_193490 | JGI IMG/M metagenome (GOLD analysis project Ga0247608, IMG submission 193490) | Sheep rumen microbial communities from Palmerston North, Manawatu-Wanganui, New Zealand - 1766 DNA GHGlow gp2 | ecosystem: Host-associated > Mammals > Digestive system > Stomach > Rumen ... | reverse complement strand
ATGCCTCGTCGTTACGGCGGTCTGAACCTGCCTAACGCCATCTTCTCGATGCTGAGTGAGATGATTTCGGCTGCCGATGCTGGTTTCCAGAACATCTGGAGCTTGCAGAGCTGTATCGACACCCTGTATGAGTTCGGTAGCGAGGAGCAGCGCCAGAAGTATATCCCCCGCGTTTGTGCCGGTGAGGGTATGAGTATGGACCTCACTGAACCTGATGCCGGTTCCGACCTGCAGCGCGTGATGCTGAAGGCTACCTTCGACGAGAAAGAGAACTGCTGGCGCCTGAATGGTGTGAAGCGTTTCATCACCAACGGTGATAGCGACATCCACCTCGTGCTGGCTCGTTCTGAGGAGGGCACCAAGGACGGACGTGGCCTGTCAATGTTTATCTACGACAAGCGCCAGGGCGGTGTGAACGTGCGTCACATTGAGCACAAGCTCGGTATCCACGGCTCACCCACCTGCGAACTGACCTATAAGAATGCAAAGGCAGAGCTCTGCGGTAGCACTCGTCTAGGACTTATCAAGTATGTGATGGCCCTGATGAACGGTGCCCGTCTGGGTATCGCTGCACAGAGTGTAGGTGTTGAGCAGGAGGCTTACAACGAGGGTCTGGCTTACGCTAAGGAGCGTCAGCAGTTCGGCGACAAGATCATCAACTTCCCCGCTGTATATGATATGCTCTCCCGTATGAAGGCTAAGCTCGATGCTGGTCGTTCACTCCTTTACGAGACAGCCTGCTACGTGGATGTCTACAAGTGCCTCGAGGATATTGCCCGCGATCGTGCCCTCACTGCTGAGGAGAAACAGGAACTGAAGAAGTACCAGCGTCTGGCTGATGCCTTCACCCCACTGGCTAAGGGTATGAACTCAGAGTACGCCAACCAGAATGCCTACGATGCTATCTCTATCCACGGTGGTTCGGGTTTCATCATGGAGTACAAGAGCCAGCGCCTGTTCCGCGACGCCCGTATCTTCTCTATCTACGAGGGTACCACCCAGTTGCAGGTGGTGGCTGCCATCCGTTATATCACCAACGGCACGATGCTGAACAACATCAAGGAAATGATGAACGGCATGGAGGTGCTGGAGTCGCTGAGACCGATGGCCAATCGCGTCATCGCCCTCATCGAAATCTATGAGAAGGCCCTCGCCAAGGTGAAGGCTCTTGAGAATCAGGACGCTCAGGACTTCCTGGCTCGCCGTCTGTACGATATGACTGCCGAACTCGTGATGTCTATCCTTATCCTCCGCGACGCCACCAAGGCTCCCGAGCTCTTTGAGAAGAGTGCCAACGTCTACGTCCGCATGGCTACTGAGGACATCGCTGGTAAGGCTGCCTACATTGATATGTTCCAGGTTGAGGACCTCGCTAATTTCAAGGCTAACAACGAAGAAGCTGAGGCTTAATGACTGACATCGAATTAGACGAGCGCGTACAACGCGCTGTCGATAATTTCATGGCCGGATATGGCTGCTGCCAAAGTGTGGTAGCAGCCTTTTCCGACCTTTATGGTTTAGACGAGACCATGGCAAAGAAGATTGCCGCTGGTTTTGGTGGCGGCGTCGGTCGCCTGCGCATGATGTGCGGTGCCGTCTCGGGCATCGTGATGCTCGTCGGTCTTGACTGCGGACAAACCGAGGGTTCTGACCGCGACGGCAAGTCTGCCTGCTACAAAGTTGTACAGGACTTGCTCGAACAATCGAAACAAGACAACGGTAGCCTGATTTGTGCAGAGATTCTCGGCATCAAAGGTCACGAGAAAGCCAAGTCAAGCTACGTCGCTTCTGAGCGCACAGCCGAATACTACAAAACCCGCCCTTGTGCAGCTAAAGTCGAGAGCGCTGCACGCATTTTCGCCAACTATCTGAAAAACAAACAAGGCAATTGCTGACATCAGAGGAGCTTCGGCTCTGCAATCTCCTGACCGCGACAGAAGCGGTGGACGATCTGGCGGTCGTCGCCCAGATAGATGAAACGCTCCAGACGGTGCAACAGCGAGTATTCGGAAGGATACAGCACGCCGTCGTCGATGACCAGCGCATCGAACTCGTAGCCGGGCTCGAAGCTGCCGACCTTGCCGAAGAAGCTGCCAGCCGACTTGGTGGCAATCCAGAATATTTCAGGCAAGGTGAGAAAGGCCTTGTCGTGGTCAAGTTGATAGTGCATCTTGCTGACTTGGATGGCATAGACCAGCATGCGGAACATGTTGAGGTCGTGACCACCGCTGATGTCGCTACCAAGGCCAATGCTTACACCCTCGTCAAGCAACGAACGGATGGGTGCCATACCCGACGACAGGTTGAAGTTTGATGTAGGACAGTGTGCCACCATCACTCCATTCTGCTTCATCAGTTCCAGTTCACTGCCATGCGTCCACACGCAATGCGCCATGATGGTAGGTGTCTGTCCGAAGAGGCCATAGCGGTTGTAGGCATCGCCATAGCTCTTGCTTTCGGGCTCCAACTCTGCCACCCACGCAATCTCAGACGTATTCTCCGACAGGTGCGACTGTACGGGCAGCTGGTATTTGGCTGCCAGCTCACCGCAGGCCTGCAACAACTCCGGCGTACACGACGGTACGAAGCGCGGCGTGATGATGGGACGGACGAGGGGAGGAAGTGAAGAGTGAAGAGTGAAGAGCGAAGAATTGGCTTCTGCGATTAAGGACTCTTGGCCTTCAACGTAGGCGTCGACGCCTTCACTGAGCGTGTCAGGACAGTTGCGGTTCATTGCTACCTTGCCGACCAGTGCGCCCATGCCGGCTTCCTGATACAGCTTCATCAACAGACGGGTACTCTCAGTATGTACAGTGCCGAAGACGACGCTGCGCATGGTACCGAACAGCCATTGGGTATGTAGAAAACGACGATACATGCGCTCGGCATACTGGACATCTGCATACTTCGACTCCTCCGGGAAGGTGTAGTTCTGCAACCACGGCAACAGTTCCAAGTCCATCGCCACACCCTGATTGTGTACCTGAGGTGCATGCACATGCATGTCATTCATGGCAGGAATGAGCAGTTTATCACCAAAGTCAACGACCTCTACTTCGTCGACGTTGAACGTTGGACATTCAGTTTTAAGTTCTGCAAGGCTACCTGCTACACCAGCCACAAGACCATCCTCCACGGCAACATAGCCATTCTCCACGACCTCAAAACGTGTCTGCTCTTTCGTAAAGAGAATATGAGCTTTATAGATTGTCTTCATCATGTATAGTTTTAGATTTGTTAGTTAACACTGCAAAGATACAAAATTAAAGGTAAAAGCAATTGGTAAAAAGGGAAAATTTGCTATCGTCCCCCCTAAAAAGCAGAAAATTATGCGTGCAGAAGCTAATTTTTCACTATTCACTATTCACTTTTACCTTTAATTTTGTATCTTTGTACGTTGAAACCTACTAAATATTATCTACTATGGAACATCAACTATTGTTTGACATCTTCGGCATCGTTGCCAGTCTTGGTCTGATCCTGGGTTATCTGCCCCAGGCTATCCAAACCATTCGCACCCGAAATACTGACGGTATTTCACTTCCCGGCTTCATCATGATGGCCGTCGGCAGCTTTGGTTTTATGATGCAGGGCTTGATGCTTGGTCGTAAAGGTATCTTTATGTTTATCACCAATGCCATCACCTGCACCTGTTCTGTCATCATCTTCTATATCAAGATGAAGAACGACCACGGGAAGAAAAAGTGAAAAGTGAAGATTGAAGAGTGAATAATTGGCTTCCGCACAGAAAGATTTTTAAGATATGGAAAAGATAAAAGGACATATCGTAGATGTCGTGCGCCGCGAAATCTACGACGGCGAATTGGTTATCGAAGGTGAGAAAATTGTAGAGGTGAAGCGGTGTGAGCTGCCTGAACGGGAGAAACCCTGGCCTTACCTGATGCCCGGCTTCATTGACGGTCACGTACACATTGAGAGCAGCATGATTGTGCCACATAAGTTTGCACGCATCGCCGTCAGCCACGGAACAATCGGCGTCATTGCCGACCCGCACGAGATTGGCAATGTGCTGGGCGTTGAGGGTGTCAACTATATGATCCGCTCCGGACGGGAGGCTCACTTCAACTTCCTTTTCGGTGCCCCAAGCTGCGTACCGGCTGTAGGCGGTGACATTGAGACCTGCGGAAAGGTGATTGACGTCAAAGACACAGAGGCGCTGATGGCACGTGACGACATTGGTTTCCTGGGTGAGATGATGAACTACCCTGGCGTGCTGGCTGACGACAAGGAGGTGATGGCCAAGATCAAGGCTGCACTCCGCAATGGCAAACCTGTTGACGGCCATGCCCCCGGACTGACGGGACACCAACGCGACCGCTATGCCGCAGCAGGTATTACCACCGACCATGAATGTTCGACGCTCGACGAAGGACGCTCGTGCATCAAAGCCGGTATGAAGGTCATCATCCGTGAGGGCAGTGCCGCCAAAGACTACCAACTGCTGAGTCCGCTCATCAAGGAGAGCCCTAATATGGTGATGTTCTGCACCGACGACTGCCACCCCGACGACTTTGTGCGGGGACATATCAACCTGATTGTAAAGCGTGCCCTGGCCGACGGCTACGACCTGTGGGACGTGCTACAGGCTGCCAGCGTCAATGCACAGAAGCACTATAAACAGATGTGGGGACTGTTGCAGGTGGGCGACCCTGCCACATTCATCACGGTAGATTGCATCTCGCCGCACTTCCGGGTGGAGAGCACGGTCATACGAGGAAAAGAGGTTTTCAACTACAACGCCAGCCTGCCCTCAGACCAATCTAACAAAGACGACCACATTCTGGACCTGAACTTCCCCAACAACTTCGTGGCCGTTCCCATCACTGCCGATGACATTGACATTGACCTCAAACCAGGCGACACGGTACACATCATCCACGCCTCGGACGGCAGTCTGGTGACCCAGCACGATGAGGTGGAGCTGACAGGTAATCCCTTGTTCGACTCACGCTATCCTTGGACCGCAGTACAGAAGATTGTAGTCTATAACCGTTATGTGCCCGGTGCAAAGCCCGTGGTAGGACTGGTGCGCGGTTTTGACATCAGCGAAGGAGCCATAGCAGGGTCAGTGGCTCACGACTGCCATAACATCGTGGCCATCGGCTCAAGCGACGAATATCTGGTGAAGGCCATCAACCGCATTGTAGAAATGAGAGGCGGACAGGTGGTGGTCAGTCCCGACGAGATGCTTGACATCCCATTGCCCATTGCCGGACTGATGGCACCAATGAACGGTCATGAGATAGCCTTCCGCACGCTGTGCATCCAGGATATGGTCAAGAAGATAGGCTGCAAGATGAAGTCGCCGTTCATCACCATGGCTTTCATGTGCCTGCCAGTAATTCCAGACATCAAGATTACCGACCGTCACCTGATGAACACGAAGACGTTCAGCCCCATCTATTAAGTGTATCGTTTATCGTGAAACGTTTTGCATGTCATGATGCAGACGACGTCAGAATGCATTTTCAATGTGTTCTATTTCGGTGTTCCCATCGGGGGTGCCAACAACCGTGACGAGGTCAAAACGTATATTCTGACTGACGTTGCGGTATTTGACGTAGTGGTTAGCTGCCTGCTGCAGGTTACGGATTTTCTGATAGCCGACGGCAACTTCCGGGTCAGCAAACAATCGGTTGCGGCGCGTCTTGACTTCGACGAAGACAACTTCACCACGCTCACCGTCTAAGGCTATGATGTCAAGGTCGCGGTGGCCGCTTTTCCAGTCACGCTCCATGATGTCATACCCTTTGCGCATCAGATAGGCAACAGCCTGATCCTCTCCCCAGCGTCCTAAGTCGTTATGGTCTGCCACAATTCAAAACAATTCATTGAGAACCTGCTCTACGACCTTGGGGAAATAGGTCATCTCCAGGACATGTTCTTTCTCGGCAATGTCGTCGGCAGTGTCGTCGGGCGAGAGGGACGTACGGTATTGGGCTATGATTTCACCGCCATCACAGACGGGTGTCACCCAGTGGACGGTCATACCCGTCTCGGTTTCTCCAGCAGCCTTGACAGCCTCATGCACATGATGTCCCCACATGCCCTTGCCACCAAATTTCGGCAACAGAGCTGGATGCAGGTTAACGATACGGCGCGGGAAAGCATCAATCAGGAAGTCGGGAACCAGTGGCAGGAAGCCCGCCAGCACGATGAAGTCGATGGCATGTTCCCGCAACAGCGGCATCATGACACCGGCATCATTCAGCTGTGCCTTGGGCACCACGGCGGTCTTGACACCTAAGTTCTCAGCCCGGACCAAAGCGTAAGCATCGGCCTTGTTACTCACCACAAGGGCGCAGTTGACGCGTTCAGAACCACTGAAGTATTTGATAAGGTTTTCACAATTCGTGCCGCCGCCCGACACAAAGATGGCAATATTGATTTTCTCCATAACAGTGTGCAAAGGTACGAAATAAATTGAAAATTGAAAATTGAAAATTGAAAATTATTTCTTGGCGGCAGCAAATTTTTCACTATTCACTTTTCCCTTTTACTTGATATTTACTACTTTTGCAAGCAGAATGAGAAGAATACTGTCACTATGGCTACTTTCGGGCTGCATGACGCTCCATGCCGCCACTGAAGGCGACTCTGCCCGCCATGTAGGCTATACCGTCTTTACCGGTCCGGCATGGCAGATTGCCATGGACGAGTACGAGCGTAAATTTCTGCGCAACAAGCAGGCTTTCATTGTGGGTGCCGAGCTGAACTACAGTGCTTTGCCAACGGACAGCGATGCCTTTGCCGTGGACTACAACTACCCTACCCTCAGTTTCGGGGCAAAACTCAGTCTGAACAATGGTGTCACCATGCGGCGCACGGCTGATCCCTCGTGGGGCAAGGCTCAGATGGTGGACTACGACTCGCACTTGGGTAACATCGCGACGCTCTACGGTTCCTTCTCCCGTCCGTTGCTGCGCCAGGGACGCTGGCAGTTAGACTACACGCTGCGGGCCGGCGTCGGCTACAATACCTGGAGATATAACAAGACCGACAACATCGACAACGAGCTGATAGGCTCTCTCTTTACCATTTACTTCGGTGCCGGTCTTGTGGCAAGCTACCAGTTCAGTGACCGGTGGGGACTTACCGCCGGCGTGCTGTTCGGCCACCACAGCAACGGCGCACTGGCACGTCCCAACAAAGGCGAGAACCACGTAGGACCTTTCGTCGGCATACGCTATGCCCCCTACGACAAGGCTATCCGACAGCGGCCTGCCATATCGGGAGCACACTATCCCTTCCAGCGCTACTGGTATGCCAACATCCGCTTGGGCATCGGCGGCAAGACCCTGCTTGAGGAATGGCAGCGCACTCAGTTCCAAACGCCCCCCGACGACCCTGAATACCGTACGGAGGACTTCCAATTCTACATGGCCTATTCGGCAGAGGTCAATGCCATGTACCGCTATGCGCGCCGCTGGGCTTCCGGCATCGGTGTCGACCTATTCTACGGCAGCTATGCCGACCGGGTCCGCGAGCTCGACGAAGCGGCAGGCCATCATGTCAGCCACTCGCCATGGTCGTTGGGAATCTCTGCCAAGCATGAGGCTTACTACCATAACCTGTCAGTAGACGTTGCACTGGGATACTACCTGTATCGTCAGATGGGTGTCAGCGCCAAGTCCATCGAGAAACCTTATTACGAGCAGGTCGGTGTGTTCTACACTTTCCCACAACTGTATGACCTCAAGATAGGTGTCAGCGTAAAAGCCCACAGCACCAAGGCTGACTTGACGGAACTGGCAGTCAGCATTCCCATACGTTTCAAGCGGGGGCAGAAATGACCATTAGCCATTGACTGCTTCGAGCAACAGCTCGACCAGCCGTGGCACGGCATAGCGGTCAATGTCCTCTTCCTTAATCCAGAAATAACCTTCAGGAAGTGCCGGTCGTTCGTCCACTTCCCACAGCCAGAAGTCAGCATAAAGAACACGGTGCGTCAGCACATGCTTGACTCGCGTTGCTATTCTTCGACCTTGGAACTTTGCTGGTGGCATAGCTCCAAGGTCAAGGTTCAAAGGCTCATACAGTCCCTGCCAGATGTCACCGGCAGGGCGGCGGTGGATAGCCGTCTCGCCGTGACACCTTATATATATATAAGCAAGGTGACGCTCTTTCACCTTGAGTGTCTTCAGTTTGACGGGCAATGCAGCTACCCTGTCTGCACGAAAGGCCACGCACGTTTCCTGCAAGGGACACTTCAGGCAATGGGGCGACGACGGCGTACACTGTGTGGCACCGAAGTCCATCATGGCCTGGTTGAAGAGGTCAGCACCCTGTCCTTCCTTATTCAGGACGGGGAGTAACAGTTCCTGCGCCAGAACCGCAAACTCCTTCTTGCCCTCCGTAGTGTTGATGGGCGTCTCGATGCCGAAGTGGCGTGCCAGTACACGATAGACGTTACCGTCGACCACTGCTGCAGGCAGTCCGAAGGCAATGCTACCGATGGCAGCAGCCGTATAGTCGCCGACACCTTTCAGTTTTCTGAGACCATCTATGGTGGTGGGGAAGGCACCGAGGGCTACGATCTGCTTGGCAGCCGTATGCAGGTTACGGGCACGGCTGTAATAGCCCAACCCCTGCCACTCGCGCAGCACCTCGTCCTCGGAAGCTGCCGCCAGCTCTTCCACCGTCGGCCACCGCCGCATGAAGCGTTCCCAATAGGCCCACCCCTGCTTCACCTGGGTCTGCTGCAGGATGATCTCCGACAGCCACACGGCATACGGGTCGTGCGTCTCTCGCCAGGGCAACGCACGTCCATGTTCACGGAACCATTCAAGTAGGGTGGTGGAAAAACTCATCGTCATCTGTTTCTGCTTACAAAGGTACGAAATAAATTGATAATTGAAAATTGATAATTGAAAATTATTTCACGGCGGCAGCAAATTTTTAACTATTCACTTTTCCTTTTTACTTTATATTTACTATCTTTGCAATCATTATGAATAGAACCAAGCTTTTTCTCCTTATACTCTGGGTCTCTGTCAGCATGGCTGCACAGGACTCGCTGCGCATCCGCTTAGACTCGCTGCTGCGCGACCCGATGTTTGAGACGTCGCAGGTGGGACTGATGGTCTATGACCTGACAGGCGACTCGGCACTCTACACCTACAACCACCGCCAGCTGATGCGGCCAGCATCGTGCATGAAACTGGTGACAGCCATCACCGCTCTCGACCAGTTGGGCAGCGACTATGAATACCAGACACGCATCTACTATACGGGCGACATCGTAGGAACGACACTGGTGGGTAACGTCTACTGTGTAGGCGGCTTCGACCCCATGCTGACCGTCGAAGACGTGGCGGTGCTGGCATCGTGTGTGCGACGGATAGGCATCGACAGCATCCACGGTATGCTGGTGGCCGACCGCTCCATGAAGGAGATGCAGGACTACGGTGAAGGCTGGTGCTGGGACGATGACAACCCCATGCTGACACCGCTGTCCATAGGCCGCAAGGACAATTTCCTGCAGGTGTTTGCCGAGGAGGTGGCACGGTCGGGCATCAACCTTGAGAGAGCCAGACTGACGAGCAGCGCCATGCCTGCCAATGCCCGACTGGTGGGAACGCTGCGGCGCCCCATTGCCGAGGTGCTGGAGCGCATGATGAAAGTCAGCGACAACTTCTACGCCGAGTCGATGCTCTACCAAACGGCAGCATCGGCCAAGAAGGGACTGGCACGGGCCAGCGACGCACGCAACATCTCCAAACAGCTCTTTGCCCGCTTGGGACTGGGACATTATCCCTATAAGGTTGCTGACGGCTCAGGACTGTCGCTCTACAACTACGTGTCGGCGGAGTTACTGTGCGCCCTGCTGCGCCATGCGTGGCGCACACCGTCCATACGTCAGCCGCTGTTGCAGTCACTGCCCATTGCAGGTGTGGACGGCACACTGGAGAAACGCATGCGGGGAACGGCAGCCCAGGGCAACGTCCGTGCAAAGACGGGAACGCTGACGGGCATCTCAAGTCTGGCGGGCTATTGCACCATGAAGGACGGTCGCCAGCTGTGCTTCGCCATCATCAACCAGGGAGTGATGCGCAACGCTACAGGCAAGGCTTTCCAGGACCGCGTATGTAAGGTATTGTGCGAGTAAATGCAAAAAAAGAAATGAATTTCTTTGTTTTACGCTCGACTTTTCGTAACTATGGCTTCGCCGAAGTTACTTGGCGTTCGGAAATGAAAAGAAAAACACGTTTTTCTTTTGCATTTCTCTCATTATTTCGTATCTTTGTAGCGTTAAAACTATATAGGGTATGAACAGGGAGGACAAATTTGTTATTACCATCAGCCGTCAGTTTGGTACTGGCGGACATGAGATTGGAGAAGAGCTGGCACGCCGGCTCGAAGTGAAACTGCTGGATAAGCAGATATTGAACGAGGTGGCCTCGCGGATGAGAATCGTGGAGGATGCCGTAGAGAAGATCGAGATGCGTAACCCGCTGTGGCGCGACGACTTCACCAACTTCTACCGCAACTATATGGCAAATGCCACATACGACGGACAGGAGCAGGAGGACACCAGCCACGCACTGTTTCAGGCTCAGGCAGACGCTATCCGTAGCATCGCCGACGAGGAGTCGTGCATCATAGTGGGTCGTTGCGGATTCGACATCTTTGCGAACCATCCTAACGCACTGAAGATTTTCATCCACTCAAGCGTGGACTGCCGCAAGCGGCGCATTGCCGAGAAGTACGACATCAGCGAACAGGACGCTGCAGCCATGATTGTAGACAACGACTACAGCCGCGAACTGTACACGAAGAAGTTTACCGGGCGCGACTGGAAGGATGCCACAAACTATGACATATCGCTGGACGTCCGTAAGTTCGGTGTCAACGGCGCCGTAGACTTCCTGATGAAATGTATCGAATAGATACTTCCATTATCCATTATCAATTATCAATTATCAATTAGCGAAAGCGTAAAAAATGGTTTACAAGTACGATTTCCTTATTATCGGAGCCGGTGTGGCCGGCATGAGCTATGCACTGAAGGTGGCCCGCGCAAAAAAAGGCAAGGTATGTATGATCTGCAAGGCAGGTCTCGACGAGGCTAACACGTCGTTCGCCCAGGGCGGTGTCGCCTCTGTCACCAACCTGAAGGTCGACACCTTCGACAAGCATATTGCCGACACCATCATTGCCGGCGACTACATCAGCGACCGTGCTGCCGTGGAGCAGGTGGTGCGCAAGGCACCGGAACAGATAGAGGAACTCGTCAGCTGGGGTGTCAACTTCGACCGCAAGGACGACGGCAACTTCGACCTGCACCGCGAGGGCGGTCATTCGGAATTCCGCATCCTGCACCATGCCGACGACACGGGTGCAGAAATACAGCGCGGACTGATGGAAGCCGTGCGCAACTGCCCCGACATCGACGTCAAGGAAAACCACTTCGCCGTGGAAATCATCACCCAGCACCATCTGGGTGTCCGCGTCACACGCCGCTCGCCCAACATCCAGTGCTACGGCGCCTATGTGCTGAACCCTAACACCCAGAAGGTAGACACCTATCTGGCGAAGGTTACCGTTATGTGTACTGGCGGCTGCGGCGCAGTATATATGACCACCTCGAACCCCGTCATTGCCACCGGCGACGGCATCGCCATGGTCTATCGTGCCAAGGGTACCGTGGCCGACATGGAGTTTGTGCAGTTCCACCCCACGGTGCTCCACAACCCCAGTGAGACACACCCCGCCTACCTCATCACCGAGGCCATGCGCGGCTATGGCGGCATCCTGAAGCTGCCCAACGGCGAGGAGTTCATGCAGAAGTACGACGAACGCCTGTCACTGGCTCCGCGTGACATTGTGGCCCGGGCTATTGACAAGGAGATGAAGATACACGGTCTGGACCATGTCTGCTTAGACGTCACGCATAAAGACCCTGCCGAAACGCGCCACCATTTCCCCAACATCTACCAGAAGTGTCTCAGCATCGGCATCGACATCACCACCGACTACATCCCCGTCCGCCCCGCAGCGCACTATATGTGCGGCGGCATCAAAGTCGACCTCAACGGACAGTCCAGCATCGAGCGCCTCTATGCCCTCGGCGAATGTTCATGCACCGGGCTGCACGGCGGCAACCGTCTGGCCTCCAACTCACTCATCGAGGCCGTGGTCTATGCCGACGCTGCCGCCAAAGACTCGCTGGCACATGTCGACCTGTACGACTGGAACGAGCGCGTGCCGGAGTGGAACGACGAAGGCACCATGACCAACGAGGAGAAGGTGCTTATCACCCAGAGCGTCCGCGAGGTCAACCAAATCATGTCCAACTACGTCGGCATCGTCCGCAGTGACCTGCGCCTACACCGCGCCTGGGACCGCCTCGACATGCTTTACGAGGAAACCGAGCGACTGTTCAAGCGCGTCCGCGCCACCCGCGACATCTGCGAACTGCGCAACATGATCAACGTGGGCTACCTCATCACCCGCTGGGCCTTGGAGCGCAAGGAGTGCCGTGGCCTGCACTTCACCACTGACTACCCCTTGCACGCCTACGACAAGAAAAAATAATATCTCCAAATGTTTTAAGAAGGAAACCGGAATGACACCATCTGACTTCAAGACTTCAAAAATCACAGGTATGAGTTCATGATTACCCGTTTTCTTGCCTTTCCTGCATTTCCTGCACCAGTATGGATGTAACTTTTTATATCCAGCCTTGATACTCGGAGTATCAAGGCTGGATATTTTGAGTATCAAAGCTGGATATTATTTTTGATACTTTTGTTAAAATTTCTATAATACCGTCTTTGGTGCAGGAAATGCAGGAAATGCAGGTATTTGTACGTTACTTCAAAGTAACGGTTGTGGCGACGGTCATCTTCTGACCCATGGTCTCGTTGGCAACTTCGGCCTTGATGGACTTTACCCAGTTGTCGTCAGCCAGTTCGTAGGTGGCGGTCTCTTTCACGTCAATCTTGATCATGCCGCTGTCCATGACTGCATCGATGTTCTCCTTGACGACGCTGGACTGCTCGGGAGCCATCTTCTCAACCTGTGCGATGACGAGCTTCTTCAAGTCATCCTTGCTCATGTCCATGCTGGAGTTGGTGGTGATATTCTTGCCGTTGACAAAATACATGCGCTTCATCTTGACGCCCATCTCGTTGACATATTCCTCCTGGGCACCAGTCATCAGCGTCTTGCCGTTCAGCGTCAGTACGCTGGTGGCACTCTGCATAGATTTGACAAGGCTTTCCTCATTGATGCTCTCCGTCACCTGGGCCTTGAGCACGTCCTTGGACATCATCTGGCTCAACTGGGGGACAGCCTCCAGCAACTTGTCGACGAGCTGGTTGCTCATACTCTCTATCTGAGGCTTCAACTCTTCATAGTTGGCAATCTTCTCCACTTTGCCATCCTTGTTGGTGGCCAGACGGATTTTCAAACCCTTCATCAACTCCTCGGAGGCGGTCAGGATTTTTCCGGCGACATTGTCGTCAGTAACGTCTGATGCAAAAGAAGTGACAACGGCTTCAATCAGGTAGCCGTCGGCAGTAGCGTCAACAACATTGTACTTGGTTTCGGCTGTGATGTTGATTTCCTTTTGGCCAGGAATGGTTGAAACAGACTTCGTCACGTAGACTTTCTCAGTACCTTTAGCCATCTTGGGAGCAATCTTCGTACCCATCTGGGCCTGTGCAGCCAAAGCAGCTGTCAGCAGAACGCTGACGAAAAACAGTTTTTTCATAATGCTTAATTTATAACGCTTAATATTAATTATCAATTTTCAATTATCAATTATCCTACGAGCTTTGCTCGCTTATACCTTTAGGTGTAAGAATTAGCGAAGCGCTTCCAGTTTCACGTTCTCTAATTGTAGCTTGGCAGACGTTTCGTCAATCTGCTGTCCTACCTTATGATATATAATAGTGGTGTTCTTGATGTCGATGTCGTGTACGCAGTCCAACCCCTGGATGCCGCTGGCCTGAATGCCCGTATGGGTACCATGACAGGTGACATTGCTGATGTGGATATCCTGGAAGTCAGGAGCTAAACGTTTCTGCTCTTCGGTGTACTCAGGAACCTTGTTGGGGTCGCTGCCTGCGGGACGGTCCACATAGTCGCACTGGAAGACGATGGCCTGATCCTTGATGTCGGTCATCACAATGTCCGAGATATAGAGTTGCTCTGTCTTACCGCCTCGGCCAATGCCACTCTTGAAGCGCAGACCTGTGTCAGTGCCGCTGAAGCAGTTGTGACGCACCACGATACGACGTATGCCGCTAACGGTCTCACTGCCGAGCACAAAACCGCCATGGGCATGGAAGACCGTATTGTCCTGAATGACGATGTCCTCGCATCCGTTGGCGGGCGACTTGGGTTTCATCATACCGCTCTTCATGCAGATGCCATCATCGCCTGCATCCACCGTGCAATCCACGATAAGACCCACGTTGACGTCGGAGAAGTCTATGGCATCGCCGTTCTGGGCATTCCACGGGCAGCGCACTGTCACGCCGTCGACGATGACGTTACGGCAGTTCAGCGGATGTACGTGGAACTTCGGCGCATTCTGCACCGTAACGCCCTCTATCAGCACATTCTCACAGTCGGTCAAACGTATCAGATCGTTGCGCATCTTGTCCTGCTCCTCGGGTGTGGCGGCAATATTGTCATCGGCATTCTTGCTCCAGGGATAGAAAAGTTTGCCCTTGTCACGCTCTACACCACCGACAACACGCTGGTACTGGCTCCATTCCACGTCGCTCACCTTGCCGCGCTTCACAGGACGCCAGTAGGCACCGTTGCCGTCAATGATGCCCTCGCCGGTGATGGCGATGTTCTTACGCTTCGAGGCACGTATGCCTGCAAAGACGCGGCTGGACTTGCCCGTGGGATCGACGTATAGCGACTTGTCGGGCGAGAAGACGATGATGGCGTTCTTGTTCAGGTGCAACTCGATGTTGTCTTTCAGCGAGATGGGGCCCGTCAGCCACACACCCTCGGGCACGGTCAGACGGCCGCCGCCCTGCTTCTGCAGACGGCTTATGCCTTTGGCAAAGGCCTCGGTGTTCAGCGTGATGCCGTCGCCAACACCGCCAACGTCCTTCAAGTTGACCTCGTTATTGGGGAATACCGGCCGTTTGACGGGCTTCACCTCAACGGGCAAACCCGCATAGTATTTCTTGTATTTGGGCTCCGGCTCGTCCTTCTTCAGCATCGCAGCCTCCTTGGCATCGTAAGCGGCCAACTTGTCCAGATAGTACTTGCGCAGGTCACTCCAACGATAATAGGGATACTGTGTTGTCTGGACGGGCAGCGTCACCTCACGCTCATTCAACAGGGCCTTCACCAAGATGTCATCGGGGTTTTGAGTTTTGAGCTTTGAGTTTTGAGCTTTGCGATAGAACACCAACTGGATGTTGCAACCCATAGGGAAAATGCGATAGTTACGCCAAACGGCATCCAACTGGTCAAGGTCATCGACAACAGCACCGCAAGAACCCAGTTCCAACAGACATGCCAACGGCAGCACACACACTTCGTGACCGAAGCGCAGCGTAGCCTGCGTCTGTGTCACCGTGTCGGTGGTCTCAATGATGTTCCGCAACAGGTTCCGCTGCGAGAAGGGCATCACGCCACCCGTCTGCGGTGCAGCTCCGTAATCGAGATACCAGCCGATGTTACCTAAGCGCCACTGCTCGTAGATTTCCTCTTCGGTAAAAAGCGAATACAGGTCAGGAGCACCGTCGTGGCTCTGCATATTGGTTGTCACCTCAAACAGGTTGTACATCAGCGGCTCGGCCTTGATGTTTTCCTTCACCCATTTCTGGTCGTTGAACAGCACCGTCATCAGTCGGTCTGTAGTGATATGCCGACTCAGCTGCTTACGCATCTCACGACCTTTGCGCCCGCCAGCCTCCACCAATCCTGAGCGCGGCTGGTTCATATAATACTGCAGTGCCTCGCTGGCATCGTTATGGATGCGTGCCGTGGGATTGGCTGCTGCTAACTCCTCACACTCGGCAATCATTGACAGAATGCAGCGTCTCACCACCGTCGAACGCGCATCGATATTGACATTTTTAGCCTTGAATATTTCAGGAAAGTGCTGCACCAGACGCTGTCCGATGCCGTGGTGCTGTCGCTCACCCACGGTCGACAGGTCACCCAAACGGGGCTGTGCACCCTGCCATTGGCCATTCAAGGCAGGGAAGTCCGGTGCAGGCTGTGCCGCAAAGCGCTCTATCTGTGTCAGCACCTCTTCACCCTTATCGGTCAGTTTGCCTGCCGTGCGAGCTTTCTGCATTGGCTCCAGTACGCTGGTGTAGCTATCTTCAGCGATAAGCCACCGCGAACCATGCCGTCCGTAGTGCGACAAGTAGAAAGGTTTGTAGCCTTTCGGTGCCGGTGTCAGCTGCTTCGTCGGCAACTGCCGGTCGTAGTCCAGATAGTTACTACCTGCCAGATACTTGTTGGCTTTGATTTCCTCACGAGCTGTCTGAGCCACTGCCGTCAAGGAAATGCCGACAACAGCGCACAGGATAACGCCAAGGCGTATGATTCCGTTCTTTACCATATTAGTGTCGTTATACAATTCGTCTGCAAAATTAAGCATTTTCTTTGAAGCTAAAGAAGTTAAAGAAGTTAAAGAAGCTAAAGAAGCTAAAGATTTTTCAATTTTCAATTATCCTACGAGCTTTGCTCGCTTATACCTTTAGGTGTAAGAATTAGCGAAGCGTTTTCAATGATGTCCTGATACGTTCAGGAGCCTCTATACGACGCCCCATCTCACGGGCATCGGTAGGAACAGAATGTAAGGTGAAATCGGGGGTGTTATAAGAATACAGCAAGCGACGGTAGTAGTTCTTCGGATCACGTTGTGGCAGAAGGAAAGGCTTTGTAGCACGGCCATGATTATCCATCGACGAAAGATAGATGCGGGTGTACAGTCCGTCGTCGCGGCGACTGGTAAACAAAAACCAACGGCTATTGGCACTCCAGTTGTGTAGACTCTCCGACCTCTGACTGTTGACCTCATTCATCGCCCTGCGCTCTCCGGTCTTCAAGTCAAGCAGGTACAAATCAGCCTCAGGATGCCATACGGAAAAATAGCCATAGTCTAACAGAGTGTACATCAAGTATCGGCCATCGTAAGAGGGACGTGGCCATGTCACACTTTTGCCCGTAGCATCTGCACTGACAAGTGTGTCTACCTGTTCGCCTATTATCCCTGTTGACTCGTCAAAAGCCACTCGACAGAGGCTATACTTCACTTGGTCGTAATCAACAGGATAGTTTTTGCATGGCGTTGTGGTAAAATAAAGGAATTTCCCATCTGGCGAGAAAGCCGGCGTATTCTCTGCCCACCCTTTTTTCATCAAAAGCGTGTCTTTGATGGCTGCATGCGCTTGGGTATCATAGACAAAGACATCGGAATTGAAGTCGTACACCTCTATGCGCTTATTGTTACCCATGTGGAAAATCTGGGCGGTCTTGTTGGTGGAGAAAGCACAATAACGGCCACCTGGATGCCAGTAAGGATAAACCATAGAACCGCCTAAAGTATCGTTTCGGGCCTGTAACACTTCCGTCTTTCCCTGGCTATGCACAACGGTAGCGCCGTTCAAACCTCTGACATGAAACACATACTGTGCAGGATTCGTACGGTTCTGGGTATGACAATTGACACAATTCCCATGAATTTGCGAATTTTCTATCATCGACCGTTCTTCAAAGTCAGAAAGGTTTCGCTGATACAGTCCCATGTGACTGTAGAGCATATAACTGGGCGGGATGCGCCGATAGGTGATGCCCCATTCTTCCAATGGATAAGGACTTACCTCCATGGTAAAATCCCTAAACTTATACCATTGGTCGTCTTTCCAGGCATATACAGAGACGATGAGCCGACTTCCTTTGTTGTCTTCTAACAGCTGGTGCCAGTCATCTATGTCGAAGTCGGCAAAGGAGCCATTAGCATGCAAAGTACCACCTTTCTGCCCCCTTACCTCAACGTCAACATCTGTAAAGTCATCATCGGCCATCGAGAAATTGAGCGGAGCAATGCCAACAGGCACCGTCACCCCAATATAGTCCGGATAAATGGTCGGCAACTGGTCTACAGCCTGTGCATGCTCTGGACGAGAGCTGCAAGCCGTCAGCACCCATGTCAGCAACAACAAGCTTCCAATATATGGTAAATACCTTTTCATCCCTGTGTCTGTTTATATAAACAATTCGTCATCCGTCTCATGGTATATCTTCTGCAAAGCGCCATATTTAGGATGATCCTTAATGGTTTCCGGATGCGTCACCATCTGTTTCATGAACTTCGCCCACCTCTTATAGAAGAGTGTTTCCTCTAACAGTGAGATATACTTCAGTGCCACTTCGTACTGTCCTGTCACCATGGCAGTCTCTGTCAGACGGCAGAGCGCCCTGCCACTCTTATTGTAATTCGACGCACTCTCCATGGCTTCGAAAATGGCCCGTTGTGAGAAATTCACAAATCCCATGTGAAAGAACAAATCACTCATCATCATCGCAGAAGTCGCGCTCGTCAGTGCCTTATAGGGTTGATAAAGACTGGATTTCAATTCTTCCGGACTTATCTGTTTCTGATAATATTTAGCAAGAGATACTATATGTTGGCATGCCCTTGCCTTGGGTTCCTCCTTGTTTGCTTTTTCTAATACCTTTCCCCATGCCAAGTTACGCTGCAGATAATCATATTCTATCATCTCAAGCGTACCTATCTTGCCACACTGAATCGAGAAGTAGTCGATACCCTTGGCCATATTCGACAAGGAATACGGTACGAAATAAGAACTCACCAAGATACATACCCCCAACAGTAGCGCCATCACCATGGATTCCGCCAATACCCGAATCTTCTTCAAAGGCGGTCTTAGCCAACGCAGATGATAAACAGCTACGAGAAGAGCTATCGGACCTGCTATCCAATAACCTATAGGAACAAGCGCAAATGACCCCAGCAGACTGCTATTTCTCTTCGGCGGCAATAGCAGTAGCAGCAACAGCGTCAGCACAAGCGCTACGGGAAGCGTCATCGAAGTATCCATGTCGCACAGAAGATACCACAACGCAACTGACGGAAGAAAAGAAACGGCAAATGACAGATACTCCTTGACAGCAGGAAGGCAACGACGCAGAAGTACCCAGGTCAGCCACTGCACCAAAAAGAGCATGACGGCAATCATACAGGCTCCCCACGCCTCAAACATAAAATACTGCACCATGAACTCAGCCACATAGCGTGCCAAGCCTCCCGGTATGACAAGACGACTCATCAGATAGTCACTGTTCCAAAGGAACAACTGGAGAGCCTCGCGCTCAACCACTAATGCAGGACGCACAAACATCCAGAAACAAAACACAGCCAACCCAAAAAGCGTTGTCAGTGCAATCTTACTTATGGTTCTTAAATCCTTCATTTCAGACTGCAAAGATACAATAATAATTCATAATTATTTCATTTTTTAATTTTATAATTTAAAAAAAAGCTCCGTACTCTCACGAGCACGGAGCCTTGACATGTAAAGTTCTAAAAATTACCCATGGGGTAATGCCTTATTTACCAGCAAGACCATCAGCAAAGCCTGCGTAGGTGTGCTTGCGGGTGTAATCCAAAGTCCAGAGTCCAACGGGCTCACCCTTGCGCCAACCACTGTTGGAAGGAGCGTCGGTAACACACCATTGGCAGATGCCCCACTGCTGATTAGCGGGAATCAACTCAAAGTACTTCTTGACAATCCAGTTGTAGAGGTCAGCCATCTGATGATGCTGTTCCTCGGTCATGTCAGTAGTCATCACAGAGTTGCCTGCTGCATCGACATAGCCCATATCGAGCTCGCTGACACGAACCAGTTTGCCAGAGGCAGCCATGAGCTTGAACATGTTCTCAATAGCCTTCTTCTTGCTTTCCTGAGTAGAAGCGTTGGCATAGCAGGAGATGTGCATCTGAGAGCCGATACCGTCAATCTTGGTAGTACCGTCGGCCTCCCAACGCTTAATCCAAGCAATGAGGCTCTTCAGCTTACCATTGCTATCCCAGTCACTCTCCAGGTTGTAGTCGTTGATGAACAGCTTAACGCCCTCAGGACCATACTGACGGGCCAGACGTACAGCGGTGCGGACATAGTCATAGTCATCGAGGTAGTCCTGCCAGAAGAAGTCGGTATCACTGCCGCCCTCGGGAGCATGCTGCAGGGCATAAACACCCTCGCTGTCGGGATTGCCACCAGAGATGGCCTCGTTGACAACGTCCCAAGCCTTCACCTTACCGTCACAGGCTTCCATCATACCCTTAATCCAACGGTCCATAGCCCATGTCAAGGTGTCCTTCTTCTCCTCGGGAGTCAGAGGTATAGAGTTGAGCTTCTTCACGATGTTAACTCTGAGAGAGTAGAAGTCGAGCACGGCATCAGCAGTCTGCGGCTTCAGAATAACGTCGTAGTTTTTGCTGGGGCTGCCCGTGAGACCGGGGAATTTCAGAGCGTAGGTATGACGTCCTGCCTCGACGGGGATGGCTGCAGTAAAGTTCTGTGCGTCACCGCCCCAGCCGTTCTGCACGGTGAGCTGTACGCCAGAGGCAGCCTTGTCGGCAGCCATATCGACATAGAATATGTAATCACCCTCACCCAACTCGTTGTTGCCACCAGGCACGACGAAGAACTGTGACCAGGCACCTGTAGGCACGAAGTGCAGGGCACCGTTGACGATGGGAGGTGCACAACCCATCTGATAGTGCGGGAAGGGACCATCGGCCTTGTCCTCGTAGGTGTAGAAGTTAACTTCCTCCTCAACCTCAACAGCGGGACTTTCGAGCTTGTAGAATTCTATCTTCTTAATGTCCAGAACACAAGTGGCAGTCTGGGGCTTCAAAATGACATCGTAGCCAGAAGAAGGAGTTGCTGTGATACCCGGGAAACTCAGCTCATAAACCTGGTCACCTGCTTCAACAGGGACAGGAACTGTCATATTCTGAGCATTGCCACCCCAACCATTCTGAATGGTCAGCTGCACACCGCCGGTTTCGACGTTAGAGGCCATGTAAAGGCGTACAAGGTAATTACCTTCCGTCAGCTGATTATTACCACCAGGGAAGATAAAGAACTGGTTCCAGCTACCATTCGACTCATAGTGCATAGCACCATTGACGATAGGAGGCGTTACACCCATTGCATAATAGGGGAAGGGCTGGTCGGGCATTGAGGTGAAATCATTCACACTGACAAGTGTCTCGATGAGCGCATCCGGATCGATATCCAACTCCTTGTCCTTCAACAGAGAGTTCAACCACTTCACAGGCTGCTGGGCATGCCAAGCCAAGGTGTGACCGTAAACCGAAACACCGGCTTCCTCTGCGGACTTGATGAATGATGTAACACCACTAAAGTCCATATCGCCATTATCATTGACGCATGAAGCCATCTTCATGGCATTGCCGGCAACAACCTCATCGAAGTTGTGTGCAGCCAAACGGAACAAAGGACCTGTTCCACTCTCAAACTCACTTTCTCCGAGACCGGCACCAAGCTTGAAATTAGCATACGAGCTACGGTTCACGTATTCCTTCAGCGGAGCATAGTCATTGAGATACTCATAGCCTGCAATCGTATTGGGCTTCTCTACATCGTAGTTCCAATCGTCCCAGTCTGCACAGCCCACCAGCATAAGTGGACTGAGCAGTGCAGGAATAAAATATTTACTTAATTTCATAGTTTCAATCTTTTTCGTTAAATGATTAGGCGAAATTACTTCCAATGTTCAAGCTTAACGCCACGATTCATCATCGTCATGACGTAGTCACCTGTAATAGTCCATGCCTTTTCGTGATCTGCATCACCGGCATTGGTAACAATCGTAGTAGAGAACTGGAACTTCAGACAGTCAGCCATGCGCTTATAGTCACTGAAGTCCTGAATACCGCGAGCTTCGAATGTACCTGTACCTTTCACGACTCCATCCTGAAGCACCTGAACCTGACTGCTACTTTCACCATTGAACGCAAGCGTAAAGGTAGCATCTCTCGTAGCGTCAACCTGTTCCCACTTCTCATCTTTTTCATTCCATTTCCACTCTTTTACAGGGAAAGTGAATGTCACCTGACATGTTTTGATATCAACAGAAATAACTTCATCCAAAGGCGTATCCTCGTTCTTATGAGTGATGGTACGCAAGTCCTTTACAACGGTTGTACCAGTCTTGCAGTACAGACCAGCGTACTGGTTGATGTACTTCACGCAAAGCAACTGATAAGACTTGTCCTCAATGATGGAGTCACCCGTCAGAGATTCCACAAGACTTACAGGCAACACATAGTGGTTGGTTGCAGCCTTGGGGTCGTTGAAGAAAGCATCTGTCAAGTGGACAGTAGTTCCACCGATAATTGAACCGGCAGGAATTGTCAAAACGCTGGGATCCTCAAGCGTATAATGAGTAGTAGGAAGAACCTCCATACCAGAACCAGCCTCCAAGAGAGATGGTTTTATCTCATACCGGATCTTACAGTCCTTGTTGTTGCTGTAGCCACCACCCCATGTAGCCATGAGTTTGAACTGATGGTTATTATGATCCGTATTGTCAGACTCATCGTCGTTACCGAGGATAATAGGCTGAACGGGATCCTGCATAGCAAAGTAGACAGACGTCTTCCCATTATTACCGCCCTGGTCAATGGTGTCTTTGAGGTTGTCCTCCCAGTCACCGTTAGAACAAGCTGTCAGCAGCAAACCTGCCAGCAACATGCCACATGAATATATCAATTTCTTGTTCATATTATTTTAGAATTTTACATTGTTTTATTACCAACCTGCATTCTGAATGAGTGAGGGGAAGTTAAGCACCTGATCGTAAGGAATAGGACCATAGTAGTACTGATCTGCTACTGTCTTGCCCGTAAAGTTACGTGTCTCAACAGAGATTGGCGTGTATATCTTACCTGTACCACTATTCGTGATGCTGACACCCTTAGCCTCCTCATTGAGGTTAACCTTCCAACGACGGAGGTCCCAGAAACGCCATCCTTCGAAGCAGAGCTCAATACGACGCTCGTTACGAATCAGCTCACGCATAGCGTCCTTGCTCTGAGCACATTCGTCAAGATAATCGGTATTAGTGATACCAGCACGAGCACGGAGCGCCTTGATCACATCGTAGGCTGAATAACCAGTTCCACCCTTCGGACCATAAGCCTCGTTGGCAGCCTCTGCATAATCCAGATAAAGCTCGGTATAGCGGATACGTGCTACATAATGGAGCTGACTGCTGGGGTTATTCGGGTTCAGGTTAACGTCCTCACGGAGGAGTTTCTTCAGATAATAACCAGTACGGGTTGACTTCGATACATCCTTGTTCAGACCATCCAGGTTTTCAGTATTGTCAGCCTGCGTGTTAATCACCTTATTATCAGAACTTGCCTTCATACCATTGTAGAGGACGTACATAGCAAGACGTGGATCACGGCCTTCGTATGGATTGGATGCATCGTAACCACTCTTGGCATTCGAGATAGGATATCCGTTTGCCATGGGGAATGCATCCACAAAGTTCTGTGTTGGGTTGACACGACCCTTACCATAGACCGAGGGAGGATAGTTGTCTTCCTCCAAAGAGCGTGACTCACTCTTTTCCGTACGCCACATGACTTCTTTAGGACATTCGGCAGCCGAAAGCTTGCTCATGTTCGGATCTGCATACCACTCCAGACCATTCGGGTCAATACCGTCAAGACCTCCATTGAGATCCAGCACAGCCTTGGCATACTGGGCAGCCTGTGTATAGGTAACACCGCTTGCAGCACTATATGCAGGAGAAGCAGCCATCAGCGTAGCCTGAGCAAGGATGGCACGGGCAATACGTCCACTGAAACGACCGTCAAAGTTCGTACCCAACACGCGGTTGTAGGTAGACTTCGTAACGGTATATGACTTACCGAAGCAGTTGACAGTCTCTGTTTCATTGTCAGTATCCTTATAGTCGATAGGCAATACGCGTACAGCTTCCTCGGCATCTTCAATCAACTGCTTCATACAGTCAGCGTATGAGGCACGTACTTCTAATGAAGCATGGTCTGACTCGATGGTTGTAGGCAGAAGGATCAGGGGGAAGCCAAGCAGGTTACCTGCGTTATCATATCCACCATGAGCACGGAGCAGGTAGAACATGAAGAGCGCACGTAGACCTCTTGCCTCACCGACATAGCGCTGATGGTACATATCACGAATAACCTCGTCATTGTTCCAGTTCACCTTATCGACGTTGTCGAGGAAAAGGTTGATGTACTGAATGGCTGCACGGCAGTTACGCCAAGTCTCAACGGGATTGTTTCTGGAAGTCCAGTTGTCCACTGCAGTCATCTTACGATAGCTGTTGTCGGCATCGTTTGAAACAGCATCATCCGTAGCCACTTCTGTGAACGGATACGATCCGTTAGGCAGACGGGTATAGGCATTGCCGAGTACACCATCAGCATAGTCAGGATGGTCAAACATATACTCGAAGCCTAAGTGGTTTTCGATAGCAGGCTCGAAGAGGTCATCACAACTTGTGAGTCCCAAGGCAAGTGTAAGTCCAAGCACCACAGCCCCAACCTTGCTTTTTGATATTATGTTATTCATAACTTTTGTCTATTATCTATTATCTCTTATCTATAATCTATAATCAGAATTGAACCTTAGCACCAAGCGTGAAGCTACGTGACTGAGGAGCTGAACCTACGTTACGTTCCATCAGCTCACGCTCACCAGAGAAGGTGAGAAGGCTGCTACCGTTTACATAGACCTGAAGACCCTTTACGAAGCTGTTAGCACCGAAGATTTTCTGATCAAAGTCGTATGTAAGCTGTATGCGCTGCAAGTCGATACGGTCTGTAGAGTACATCCAGTAATCAGAGGCACGGAAGTTATTGTCACCACCCTGAGTGGTCAGACGCGGATAGCTGATAGCTTCACCATTTTCATACTTCTCTGCAGTCCAAGCACCAAGTACGACATCACTGTACTTGCGCTCACCATATACCCAGTTATAAGTATCGTTCTTGAGGGCATGACCTCCGAACTGACCGGTCAACATGGTAAAGAGGGTGAAGTTCTTATACTTCAGAGTCAGGTTAAAGCCACCTGTGAAGCTGGCGCTCCAACGACCCAGTTCTACCTCATCCTGAGAGTCAATCTTACCATCATTATTCTGGTCTACATACTTCAGGTCACCAGGCTTTACCTCACCAAATGAACTTGTGGGAGAATTGAGAATGTCGTCGTTGCTATTGAAATAGCCGAGACACTGCAGTCCCCAGAGGCCATCCGTATATTTGCCCTCGCGACGGAGATAGTCATACTCCACGTTCTCGGCAACCTGCAGATTCTCTGACGTGGTGGTCATGCCGACGAGCTGTGCACCGAGTTCAAAATCGCCAAACTTCTCGTTGTACATCACAGAGAAGTCCAAGCCCTGACGACGGTTCTTACCATAGTTAATGTATGGAATGAAGGTTGATACGGGCCAGTAAGTATGCATATAGCTTGGATAGATGTAGTCAGGCTGAGCGGTCAGGCCGTCAGTCGTCGTATTGAAGTAGTTGACAGCAAAGTTCAATCTTTTGCCGAAGAGGGCACCATTCAGACCAACGGTAAACTCCTTACGCTTGATGAAAGAGAGATTCTCATTGCCACCACGCTGTGAGTCAGACGTCTGAATGCTGTTGTTGGCATCAGACCATCCCCACCATGTACCCGTAGCAGTAAAGATACTCTCATACATATAGAATTCAGAAATGTCGAGGTCCTGATTCAGGACGGTGTAACCTGCTGTCAGGCGGAGGTCATCCACCCATTTGACATCCTTCATGAAGTCCTCTCCGGTCAGACGCCAGCCTAAAGTGGCAGAGGGAGAGAGCGCCTCACGATGGCCTTGAGCCAGACGTGCTGAGTGAACGGCATTGGCAGCAAGATCTGCATAATACTTGTGAGCATAGTTGTAAGAAACCTGAAGACCAAGGTTTGCATTGCTGATCTTATGATAATCACCACTAATCGTCTGCTGATAACCGTTGGCAACCAGAGTAGCGTGGAGATTATGAGCACCAAAAGCATTCACATAGTCGAACTGGCCATTCCAGGCAATCGTCTGCTTCTCTGCTGAGTTGCTGGCGTTCAGGATACCATTATGCTTGTATTCTGATATCACGTCGAGCGAACCGACAACATCATGACCATCAAGCTGTGACCAATTGACTTTGAATGAATCGTACTGGTCATTCAGTGAAGTCGTATAGGATGTTGAGTAGTCAACAGCGAACTGCGTCTTGAAGCTCAAGCCTTTGAGGATAGCAGCCAAATCGAACTTGACACCTGCATCGAACTGCATCTGACGACTGGTCCATGTGTTGTAACCGGCAGCGTACATGTCAGCGAAAGCGTTGGTACGGTCATCCTGAGTGGCACCGAGGAAGTAACGGCCGGCAGGCTGTCCGGCAGGATTAACAAGGATGTTCTTTGAATTGTTAATCAGAGCCCAAGAGTCAGCATCCGACTCATCGATATAGGAAACCGGGATAAACGGAGCTACACGAACAGGACGGAGCGTAGACGCAGCCCCCCAGAAATCAGCGTTTGAATTGCGCTGGTTGTAATAGGTTGCGTTGGCATTCACCCAACCTGTAGCCCAATCAGAAAGACAAAGGTCAATGTTACCACGAACGTTCAAACGATCGGTAAAGTCATCCTTGCCTTCACCGAAGTTGATGTAGTCACCCAAACGATAGTAGCTGACGTTAGCATAGAACTGAGCAAACTTACCACCACCTTCAAACTCTGCGGTGACATCCCAGCGCGACTTGGTCCGCTTCAGATAGTCAGAAGTATAGAACTGCTGATTGGGGTAACGATAAGGATTTGCACCAAGAGCGGTGTTGTAAATATCCTCATCAGTGTACTTTTTAGCAAGGCCGTCGTTAGTCAGTGCCTGATTATAGAGTGTCATATACTGAGCACCATCCAAATACTTGGGGAAAGATTTGGCTACATCCATCTGATAGTCGGCACGGGCCGTAATCTTCAGCGGCTGAATCTTACCACGCTTGGTGGTAATCAGGATAACACCCTTTGAAGCACGGCTACCGTAGAGAACGACAGCAGATGCACCCTTCATGAAAGTAATATCCTCAATCTCTGTAGGCAATACGTTGTTGGCATCACGGGGAACACCGTCAACCAGAACAAGTGCATCACCCTGGTTCCACAGCTGGCCATTGTAGCCTGCCACCAGAGCCTGCATGTTGTCGAGGCTGTAGGTGCTATAGCTCTTCTCTAACAAATCCCGCACATTAACGGTGCTTACAGGCACAACAACATCACGGGCATCCGACTGACGGAAAGCCACATTAATGGTATCAGCTTCTGCAGGACTACCGGTGCTAACCGTCGTCTCCTGCGCCATCACGTCTTGCGTAAACAAGGCGAAAAGTGAAAGCGGAAGAATACCTATATATTTAGCTATATTGTTCATAAAATCTTTATTCTTTATACATTATTCTTTATTCACACTATTACCAACCTGGGTTCTGGAAGAACTCCGGATAGATGCTGGTATCCTTTCTCTTCAAAGGCAACCACCAGTGTTTGTCCGTGAAGTTACGTTTGAGAATCGTTTTCTCCATATATCCAGATACCAATGTCTCCTCAGGATGCTTCGGATCAAGTTCTCCGGCACGTGTAAACTCCTGAGAGGTCTTGACATTGTAAGGAGCCTTATCCAGCAACAGCCAACGACGGAGATCGTTGAAACGATGTCCTTCGAAAGCCAGCTCACAAGCACGCTCACGACGAACTTCGTCCATGAACTTGTTCTTGTTGTTTGCATTTTTATCAGCAACACCAGCTACGCCGGCACGCTCACGGATTTTGTTAATAGCTTCAAGCGCATTGAGCGGACAATTGGAAGCCTTGTAGTTAGCGCCACCAGCAGCAGCACATGCCTCAGCATACATAATGTAGCAGTCAGCCAAACGGAGATAAGGACAGTCAATATATAGCTTCATATAAGTACTACCCATGTCGTAGTTGTTGGCGAGCATTGGGATGAACTTGTAGAGGAAGTAACCGGTACGGCTCTCATTGATATCGTCGCGATAAGAACCACCTGTATACATATTAGCATAACGGTTCTCCTCGGGCTTAATGGTACCTTCTACAACCTGCACGCCATCATAGACGATGTCATGATAGAAACGGGGGTCACGGTCTTTCCAAGGATGGGTAGGATCGAAACCTGAATCGGGGTCATCCAAAGGTAAGCCGTTAGCCATACCGTATGCATAGTTGACGTAGTTGGCTGTTGGCATAGAGAAAGACTGACCACCAGTAAGGATCTGACCGCCGAACTCGGTAAACACACCATAATGAGAGTTCTGCCAAGCATTTTCTGCAATAGCACGGAGGATAGACTCGGTGGATCCGGGAGGAAGCATGTTCTTGTTCCATGTATAGAAGAGGTCAGAATACTCTGAGAAATCAACCAACTTATACTGAGTCCTGTTACCTTCAACCAAAGCGAGCAGCTCACCAAGGGCATCGGCAGCCTTCTTGGCATATTCAGTATCATACTCGTATGTGCTGGCCTTGGAGTTAAGCACTTCCATTCTCTCGTTGGTGTTCTTCATCAGAGGAGAAGCAGCCCAAAGATAGTTTTTACCTAAATAAGCAAGAGCGGTAATCTTATTGATGCGGAAACCATTCTTACCCTGAGTATCGCTACCTACAGGTGACTTATCCCAGTCGATGGGCAGCAAATCAGCAGCCTCACGGAAATCCTTGGCAGCCTTGTCAGCACATTCCTGATAAGTTTCACGAGGAAGTGTTATAGGCTGGTCAGAAGCAATGACGTGATCAATGTAAGGCAGTCCGCCGAAATACTGCATCAACATAAAGTGGAACCAACCGCGGAAGAACAGAAGCTGTCCTTTAACGGTATTTCTCTCTTCGTCAGTTGCAGCTGTCATCAGGTCCATGTTCTCAAGACCTAAGTTACACTTACGGATGCCATACCATGCAGCAGGCCAAAGTCCACGTTTGAAACGGTCATTAGGATTGAATTCTGTACTGGGCTCCATAAAGCCAGAACCCCAACCGTCAAATTCTCTCTGCCAGCCCCAGAAGTCGCCCTGGTCAACCTTATAGCTCATGTGGTAGTTAATACCTACAGCCATGATATCGTCGTCACCCCAGTTCCAGGAAGTGGTCCAATATCCACGAGTGAAGTCAGGCATACAGAGATAAAGCTCTTCTGTAAAGCCCTGGAAGTTCTTGAAGTTCTTGAAGGCATCCTCAGCAGAAACGTCTGATTCTGGAGCCTTGTCAAGATAGTCTGTACAGCTGGTAGCCATTGTCAAAGACAGTCCCAGTGCAAACATGACTGCAACAGACTTATATATTGAAAATAATCTTTTCATATTATATATTAATAATGTATTATATTACATGTTTACAACTCGAACTTAAGACCGAAGTTGATACGCTTCAAAGTCGGGTAAGCACCCTGTGAAGCCAAACCTGTTCCGGCAAAGTTGCTTTCACGGTCATCAGGCATATCAGTCCAAACGAAGAGATTGTTAGCATTGACATAAACTCTCAACATGTTAAGGCCGATCTTACGAACCCAACCACTATTCCATGTGTAAGCAACTTCAAGGTTCTTAAGACGGCAGAATGAACCGTCGAAGAGGAAGCGCGTACCCTCATAGTAGTTCGGAGTGGTGTTCATGCGGAGTGTCGGAATACCCTCATGTGTTTCAGGCGACCAATAAGCACCCTCGTCAAATACCGTATGCAGATAAGGCTTAGGCAGTGAGTTGAACGCTACGTAACGGCTGACGTTGGTCACGCCATAGAGCTGTGCATAGAAGCTGAAGCCCTTATAGTCTAAGCCCAGCGTCAGGTTGTAGGTGTTCTGGGGGATACCTGTATAAGCGTATGGTGCGCTATCGTTGGCATCAATGACACCGTCGCCATTGAAGTCAGTGATAATATACTGACCAGGAAGTTTCTGGTTGTCATTGGTATTATGAGTAGACATGGCAATAACCTCATCCCAGCTATTGGCAAAGCCATTATCTATATAGCTGTGCGCCTGATTGATAGAATAATCAAACTTCTTCTGATAGGCGGGCAAGTAGTATGCATCGTCGTGCTCAAGAATGACGTTCTTGGCATGGGTCATACTCATGTTGGCGTAGGCGTGGATACCATTGGCGAAATCGTACTTCAAACGGAGTTCCAACTCATAACCCGTGGTCTTCGTTCTACCTTTATTCATATAAGGAGCAGTAGCACCGAAATAGGAAGGTACAGAACGCTCACCACCAGGAATCAGAATGTCAGAACGCTTCTCGTGGAAGAACTCGAATGTACCGGCAATAATACCATTCAGGAATGCATAGTCAATACCAAGGTTCTGCTTGATAGCCTTCTCCCAGTGAGTCTCAGGGTTACCGACCTTACTTTCCTTAAACCAAGTATAAGGAGAATTGTCATTCGGGTTGGTGGAGTTCAGCTTAGTGTTGCCGCCGTATGCCCATTCAGTCTGATAGAGCCAGCGCTCACGAATGTAGTCCTCACCGATTTCACCGTAAGAATAACGAATTTTCAGGATGTCAATCAGGTTACGGCCAAAGAGCTGTGCCCCTGCAACAGGTTTGAACCATTTTTCATTGGCAATGTTCCAACCGATAGCGCCTGAATTGAAGAAAGCAAAGCGGTTGTCGCTGGAGAACTTCTCAGAACCGTTGTAAGCACCGTTGTACTCCAACATGTAACGGTTGTCGTAGTTATAAGTGGCACGGAAAGCCCAGTCCTCACGATAGTGTGCAAACTCACTACCAGTGGCACGCTCAGAACGGTTGAACACACCCATGGCGGTTACATCGTGCTTACCGAACTGGCGACCCCAGAACAGCTGTACCTGATAGAAGAGGTTACGCTGTGTTGCCCGGTTGTTCAGAGAACCGCCATCAGTTGTCCATGCTCTCTGCTCAACAAAGTCGAAGTTGTTGTTACCACCAGGTTTCTCAGCATACTCTACAACGCCCGTCAGAGGATCCACATATTTATATTGTGCATTATGATAGAGGTCATTGATACCACGATTAGTCTCGACGAATACGTTATCCCAAGAGACAAGACCTGAAAGTTTCAGCCCCTGGGTAATGAACGACAGATCCTGCTCCAAGGTGAAGTCGGTGTTGATACGAGTGGTGGTAGTCTGGTTGGCACCATGCAATGCAAGGTTGGTCACTGAGTTAGGAGCACCCTGCGTGTCTTTGGGATAATAGCCCCAGATGCCATCGCTGTAACGTGGCATAAACACATCGTGGGGAGCAGAATAAGCTGCCTGCCACAACTGTGTCTCATACCATGAGTTTGGTTCAAGTCCATAAGGAGAATCCTTGATGCCATAACTACCGGCAAGGTTGGCCTTCAAGACAGTCGTCTTGGTGAGCTGGAAGTCAAGGTTTGAACGAACGTTGATACGGTTGAAACCGTAACCGCCCTTATAACCACGGTTGTTGTCCCACTCACGGAAAAGGTCACCCTCGTGCTGATAGTCAACAGCAGCGAAGTATTTAACATCCTTGGTACCACCGGCGAGATTCACATTAGCATTGTAAGACATGGCATAGTCGTCAAAGAGCTCCTTCTGCCAGTCTACATCAGGATAACGCTCGCTCATCAGCATGCCCGTCTCAGGATCGATGCTTCCGGCAGGAGCGTTATAGTTGCTGATAAATTCAGTTGAGCGAATGTCACCCCAGCTTGCAGGGTGAAGTCCGAGCTCATGTCTGACAGCCTGGTTGACATAATAGAGAGACTCGGCAGAGCCGTATGTCTTCGGCAGTTTTGAAACCAGCTTAAGAGCAGTACTGCCACCGACAGAAATCTTAGCCTTACCCTCTGTACCGCGCTTAGTAGTAATAAGGATAACACCGTTAGCGCCCTTCACACCATACACAGCCGTAGCGGAAGCATCCTTCAGTACAGAAATGCTCTGAACAGAGTGGATGTCCACACTTGACATAGGACGCTCGATACCATCTACGAGAACCAGAGGATCTGAGTTGTTCCAAGAGCTGACACCACGGATAACAATCTTCGGGTCTTCATCGCCAGGCATACCAGTTGATGCCGTCGTGATAACACCAGGAAGATTACCCGTCAGGGCAGATCCGATGTCAGACACGCCACCGGCACGTTCCAGCACTGCACCTGTGGTCTGGGTGATAGCACCCACAACCGAGGCCTTCTTCTGCTGGCCGTAACCTACTACTACGACTTCCTCCAGCTGGGTGTCGTCTGACAGCGTGACTTTAAGTCTGCGCTGCTTGCCGACCTTGATTTCCTGTGTGGTCATACCCACATAAGAAACAACAATGACCGATGACTCTGATGGAACTTTCAAGGTGAAGTTACCATCAAAATCAGTCACTGTTCCCAGGGAAGTTTGTCCCTTCACTACTACCGAGGCACCAATCAATGGTTCCGCGGACGCATCCGTAACCGTTCCAGTGACAGTAACGCCCTGAGCATGCAGAGTCAAACTGCAAGTCAGTAGCATCAACATCATAGGAATAGTCCGTCTAATCAATTGTTTTAGATTTTTCATTTTGACAGATTTTGATTCATCGTTGTTGTACATTATTTTAATTAAAATTATTTCACGCTGCAAAGGTACATGCTTTCCCGCAATTACCCTTTTCTGTGTGTAACGCGGAATTTACGTTTTGTAACATTCTTTAATTAACGTCAATAATCGGGCTTGTTAATCATGTCACTGTATTCCTTGGTAGCATATATCTGATACTTGCGGAACACCGGACGCGGACAGGCTTCCGGGTCTGTCAGGAAGGTATTGCCGTCAGGCGCCGTGTCATCGTACTGAGCCAGCAGATGACCATCAGTAAAGAGCAGCCAGCTGACATTATGGGTCTCGTCACAGATACGCATGAAGTTAGCCCCGAAACCATTCCCACCAGATTGTCCGGTGATGGCTTTTCCCCATGAAGAATCGTACTTTTCGGGAGCCCAATCCATCTCAGTCACCACAACAGGTGCCATATCGGCAACGGGTTTAATCTCGTTGTTCCAGCCTGACTTGAAATTGTCATACACCACATCCACCTCTCTGTCGTAGCCGCTGTTATACCATCCGGGATAGCAGTGGACGGCATAGCCGATGTTGCTGCCAGTCACAGGATATTTGCCAAATGTGCTGTACAGCATCTGGTAGTGCAGACCGGGGATGAGCAGGATGTTATTGCACTCATAGGCCCGAATCATATTCACCAGGTCCTGCATAAACTCGGTCATCAACTGGCCACGCTTGTCAAACGTTGCACCATCCCAGTTATTGACGGCATTTCCATTCTTATCGCAAATCTGAATAGGCTCGTTGCAGAGTTCAAACAATACGGCTCCATTGTTTTTCAGTTTAGGATGCTGAGCCACGCAAGCCCATACCCTTCTTAAATACTGATGGTAGTCGCCACCCATGTAGATTTTCTCCGGGCAGACACCAGGCGGGCGCATCACGACATAGAGCCCTTTCGAAATGGCATACTCGGCCATCGGCACAAACACTTCATCAAGGTATTTCTTGAAGCGTTCATAATTGAAGGCACGAATATCGGCCTCGCCTTTCCAGTCTGCATCAGATATGGTGCTCCTTATAGCAGGGTCGTTACTCCAGTAAGGATCCATGTGCTGGCGCACGAAAGTCATCTTCCAACCAGCATTCAGGATGCCGTCAATAATGCCCTTGTTATAAGCCAGACAACCAGCAACGTCGTAGTTGGACCATTTCGTACCTCTCTCGTTAAACCAAGGGCTGTATGTTTGCGCAAAACCGTGCAGGTTGACGCGCACACCTTCAGCATTGACAATGAAGCGACCATCCACATGCAAAGCTGACAAGCCAGAAGACTGATCGTCTGGTTTATCGGGGGTGACAGGATTGTCTGGGGTAACAGGTGTGACGGGAGTGTCGGGCTTCTTAGGCTCTTCAACAGGGTCGTCTTTCGAACATGATACTGCCAGCACTGTAGCTAACAGTAAAAAGAATAGTTTAAAATTGTTCATGTACATTTATATTCTTAGTCTTTACATTAATTTGTCATTGATACAGCAATCGTTCTGATTTTAAAAAAAAGGGGGGAGACTCACGTCGGCCCCCAATGATTTACATACCAAAACTACTAACTTTAAAATAAATCTAACTTCAACAAAAGCGATTCTGAAAAAGTCATTTCTTTTACGAGTGCAAAGATAGACATTAAATTTCTATTATAATATATGATATGTAACGTGGAGTTTTCGCAGTGTAACACGTTTCCAAATACTTTACGCTAAATAACAAGCATGTAACAAACATCGATGCCGAAAAGCAACAACATAGAAAAAAAATACATACCTTTGCAACCCAATAACGTTAACGTTAACGATAACGGGAACGAAAACGAGAACGAAAACGAGAAAACTATGAAACAGCTATTGACTGCTCTGTTATTGTTTGTTGCATCCTCCATGTCGGCACAAGATCCTAACTTTTACATTTTCCTGTGCTTTGGCCAGTCCAACATGGAAGGGGCTGCCCGTCCTGAAGCGCAAGACCTCAAGAGTCCCGGTCCGCGCTTCCTGTGGATGCCGGCTGTGGACTATCCAGCCACTGAAACACTTCCTGCACGTAAAATGGGCGAGTGGTACGAAGCCATCCCCCCACTCTGCCGTCCCAACACCGGTCTGACACCCGCCGACTGGTTTGGTCGCACACTGGTAGCTTCGCTGCCCGATAATATTAAAATAGGTGTCATCCACGTAGCCATCGGCGGCATCGACATCAAGGGATTCCTTCCCGACAGTATTCCCGCCTATCTGAAAAAGGCGCCAAGTTGGATGAAGGGTATGCTTGAAGCCTACAACAACAATCCTTACGAGCGTTTGGTCACGCTGGCCAAGAAAGCTCAGAAGGACGGTGTCATCAAGGGTATCCTGATGCATCAGGGCGAGACGAACACAGGCGACCCGAAATGGGCCGGCATGGTACAGCAGGTTTATGACCATCTCTGCGGCGACCTGAAGCTGAAGCCCGAAGAAGTTAACCTCTATGCCGGAAACATCGTGCAGGCTGGCGGACAGGGTGTCTGCATCGGCTGTAAGAAACAGATTGACGAACTGCCCATGACCCTACATACCGCACAGGTCATCTCGTCCGACGACTGTTCCAACGGTCCAGACCGCCTGCACTTCGACGCTGCCGGCTACCGTGAGTTAGGCTGTCGCTACGGCGAAGCCGTGGCCCGTTTCTTAGGCTATGAGCCCAAGCGTCCCCATATTGACATGCCGAAACAGATTGAGGTTCCCGCAGATGCCTTCATTGCCGAGACCACCATTCCGGGGAATGAGTTCCCGAAGATTGACAAGGAAGGCCGTGCCTATTTCCGCATTGCTGCCCCCGATGCCCGTAAGGTCATTGTCGACATCTGCGGCAAGAAATATGACATGCAGCCCGATGGCAAAGGCAACTTCATGGCTGTCTCCGACCCGCTTGTGCCTGGCTTTCACTACTATTTCATGAATATCAATGGTGTCAACTTCATCGACCCCGCCACCGAGACATTCTTCGGTTGCAACCGCGAAGCTGGCGGCATTGAGATTCCTGAAGGCAGTGAGGGTGACTACTACCGCCCACAGCAGGGTATCGCCCACGGACAGGTGCGCAGCATCTACTACTATGCCAACTCCAGCAACGAATGGCGCCATGCCATGGTCTATACACCCGCAGAATACGAAAAGGGCAAGAAGAAGTATCCTGTACTCTACCTGCAGCACGGTATGGGCGAGGATGAGACGGGTTGGAGCAAGCAAGGCCGCATGCAGCACATCATGGACAACCTGATTGCCTCTGGCGAGGCTGTTCCCATGATTGTCGTCATGGAAAGTGGCGACATCAAGGCTCCTTTCGGCGGTGGTGACAACCGCCAGGGCCGCAGCGAGTACGGCAATTCGTTCTACAAAGTCATGCTCAACGACCTTATCCCCTATATCGACAGCAACTTCCGCACACTCACCGACCGCGACCATCGTGCCATGGCTGGTCTGTCATGGGGCGGGCACCAGACTTTCGATGTAGTGCTGAACAACATGGACAAATTCTCTTACATCGGTACCTTCAGCGGTGCCATCTTCGGTCTGGATGTCAATACGGCCTACGACGGCATTTTTACGCGTGCCGACGAGTTTAACAAGAAAATCCACTATTTCTTTATGATGAGCGGTACCGAAGGCATGGACAAGATGTTCCAGACCGAGAAGACGGTGAACGACCTCAAGTCGCTGGGCATCAATGCCCACTACTATGAGTCCACAGGTACAGACCATGAGTGGCTGACATGGCGTCGCGGTTTCCGCCAGTTCGTACCACACCTCTTTAAATAATTAAATAATTAAAGAATTAAAAAATTAAAGAATTGAAGTAATTGACCATTATCAATTATCAATTAGCAATTAGCAAAGCGCAATGAAATATCACTTATTATCAACATTTGTAGCGTGCTGTGCCGGCCTTTATGTGTCGGCACAGTCGTTACCTTATCAGAATCCTGCCCTGTCCGCGCAGGAACGTGCCAAAGACCTATGCAGCCGCCTAACACTGGAGGAAAAAGCCCAACTGATGCTTGATGAGAGTCCGGCCATTCCCCGCTTAGGCATCAAGAAGTTCTTCTGGTGGAGCGAGGCGCTACACGGTGCCGCCAACATGGATCACGTAACGGTATTCCCAGAACCAGTGGCCATGGCAGCATCCTTCAATCCTACCTTATTATATAATGTATTCGACATTGCCTCAACGGAATTCCGTGCGCAATATAACGAGCGCATGCAGCGTGGTTCCGGAGAGGATGAGAAATTCCACAGCCTCAGCGTATGGACACCGAATGTCAACATCTTCCGTGACCCCCGTTGGGGACGCGGACAGGAGACCTACGGTGAAGACCCCTATCTGACGAGCGTCATGGGCGTGCAGGTGGTACGCGGTCTGCAGGGACCTGAAGACAGCAAATACCGCAAACTGTGGGCCTGTGCCAAACACTATGCCGTACACAGTGGTCCGGAATACACCCGCCACACTGCCAACCTTACCGACGTCTCGCCACGCGACTTCTGGGAGACCTACATGCCCGCCTTCAAGACACTGGTACAGGATGCCAAAGTCCGCGAGGTGATGTGCGCCTACCAGCGTTTAGACGACGATCCCTGTTGTGGCAGCAACAGACTGCTACAAAGCATTTTACGCGATGAATGGGGGTTTAAGTACTTGGTGGTCAGCGACTGCGGTGCCATCAGCGACTTCTACGAATCGCACAAGTCCTCATCATCGTCTGTTACAGCCTCTGCCAAGGCCACACTGGCCGGTACCGACGTGGAATGCGGCTACGGTTATGCCTACAAGAGCATTCCCGAGGCCGTGCGCCGCGGATTCATCACCGAGGCAGAGGTCGACAAGCACGTCATCCGCCTGTTAGAAGGCCGTTTCGACCTCGGCGAGATGGATGACCCGTCACTCGTGGAATGGTCCCGCATCCCCTACTCCGTCATGTCATCCAAGGAACATGCCAAGGTGGCACTCGACATGGCGCGTCAGAGTATTGTGTTGTTACAGAACAAGAATAACATCCTGCCATTGCAGAAAGGGAAGGAAAAGATTGCTGTCATTGGACCTAATGCCGACAATGCCCCGATGATGTGGGGCAACTATAACGGCATGCCCAACCATACTGTGACTATCCTCGACGGCATCAAGGCCAAGCAGAAGGGAGGGTCGCGAGACTACCGAGTGTCTCGTGGTGAGTCCCTACTTTTTTATGCTGCCGGCTGCGACCTGACATACGACAAGGTCATGGACTGCCTGTTAGCCTCACAATGCAGTTACAACGGTAAAAAAGGACTGAAAGGCACCTTTTGGAATAGCCGCGAGATGGAGGGCAAGCCCGTCACCACGCAATACTACACCACCCCGCTGGCCGTCACCACGGCAGGCATGCACAACTTTGCTCCTGGCGTTCAGCTGGAAGGCTTCTCGGCCAAATACGAGACGGTATTCACACCGAAAGAAGCCGGTGAATACGTTGTCAACGTCGATGGTTGCGGACATTTTGAGTTGTATATCAACGGCGAACGTCAGTTCGTCCACCACATCTGGCGCACTACGCCCAACCGTGTGGCCATTCAAGCCGAAAAGGGCAAGAGCTACCAGATTGAGGTCCGTTTCTCGCATATCCACACCTACAATGCTAACCTGAAGATCAACATCGCCAAGGAACTGCCCATCGACTACCAGCAAGTCATCAGTCATTTGAAGGGCATCGACAAGGTGATTTTCGTCGGTGGCATTGCTCCCAGCCTGGAGGGAGAGGAGATGCCTGTAAATATCGAGGGGTTCAAAGGCGGTGACCGTACCAGCATCGAGTTGCCCAAGGTTCAGCGCGATTTCCTGAAAGCACTCAAGGCTGCAGGCAAGCAGGTCATCTTCGTCAACTGTTCCGGTTCGGCCGTCGCCCTAACGCCAGAGTTGGAAACCTGCGACGCCATCGTGCAGGCCTGGTATGCAGGACAAGAGGGTGGCACCGCCGTTGCCGATGTGCTCTTTGGCGACTACAATCCCAGCGGCAAGTTGCCCGTCACATTCTATCGGAGCGACGCCCAACTGCCTGACTATGAAGACTATTCGATGAAAGGCCGTACCTACCGCTACTTCGACGACCCGCTATTTGCCTTCGGTTACGGCCTGAGCTACACCACTTTCGAAATGAGAAATGAGAAATTAGAAATGAGAAATGACGGTAGTGGAACACTATCCGTCGAGGTTGCCAATACCGGCCAGCGCGACGGCAGCGAAACTGTCCAGCTATACATTCGTGACCTCAGCGACACCGAAGGTCCGTTGAAGTCACTGCGTGCCTTCCAGCGCGTCAGCATCAAGGCCGGACAGACGGCTACCGTCACGCTACCGCTCACCGCCAAGAGTTTTGAGTTCTGGGACGCCGAGAGCAACACCATGCGCACCAAGTCCGGCAAGTACGAAATTCTCTATGGCACCAGTTCACAAGACAAAGACCTGAAAACGTTGAACGTTAACGTTAACGATAACGAAAACGAAAAACGATAACGAAAACGAAAAACGATAACGGAATGAAAAGACTGATTTATCAACTGCTGACGCTGTTGGCCGTTACTGCTGCCAACGCTCAAAATCCTTACCTGCCGTTGTGGGAACATGTACCCGACGGCGAACCCCGCGTGTTTGAAGACCCGGACAGCCCCGGGAAGTTCCGTGCTTACATCATCGGTTCGCACGACACCCACTTCACGCAGTATTGCGGCAACGACATCCGCATGTGGTCGGCACCTGTCGAAGACCTCAGCCAGTGGCGCGACGAAGGTCCCATATTCTCGTGGTTTGTCAATGGGCAGTGGGATACCATGTTTGCCCCCGACCTCGTGGAGACCGTCGATAAGTCTACGGGCAAGAAGACCTACTGGCTCTATCCCCACAGCCGTGGCTGGCAGCGCGTCCCCATGGTGTGCAAGGGCGACCGTCCTGACGGGCCCTTCGTACCCGTCAACCTGACCGAGGACGGCAGCCGCTGTCTGCCCGGTTCGCTGATTGACTTCGACCCGTCGGTGTTCATTGAGCCGGTAACCAACAAGAAAGACCCCGACTTCGACAAGGGCTTCCGCGCCTATGTCTTCTACGGTTTCCAGCACTCTACAGCCTGCGAGCTGGACCAGAACACGATGTACTCCAAACGTGAGGGTACCGAGCTGACAGACCCCTTCATCCCTGCCAGCAGTCGCGACGGCAAGTTGTTAGACCAGGAAGGCAGCGAGTATAAGGCCCTCTATCAGGGACAGAACCCGCTTGACTTCAACTTCTTCGAAGCCAGCAGCATCCGCCAGGTCGGCAACAAGTACGTGATGGTATTCTCAGGCTACAGCGGCAAGGAATACGGACTTGACAACACAAACTCTGCTCTGCGCTATGCCTTTGGCGACTCTCCCCTTGGACCGTGGCGTTCAGGGGGCGTACTCGTCGACTCACGCGGTGTGGTGGAGAACGAAGACGCCTCCCACCTCATCACCACCAATGCCGGACACAACACCCACGGCTCGCTACAGCAGATCAACGGTCAGTGGTACGTGTTCTACCACCGTCCGCCGCGCAACTTCGGCTATGCCCGCCAAACCATGGTGGCTCCCGTGAAGATTACTTGGGACAAGAAGCCTGTGGCCAAGGGCGGCAAGGTGACCATCACCGCCTACGACCCTTATGCCAGGGACAACAGATGGACGGCACGTGCTGCCGACGGCACGGAATATACCGGCGCCGAGGTCACCAGCGAGGGTTTTCAAATCTTCGGCCTTCCTCCCTATCAGTATTACTCTGCCGGACTGGCGTGCTTCATGAGCGACCAGCAGTGGCTGCAGGACCAGTTTGACGTGTGGAACAACTCCATGGACCTCGCCGGCATTAACAATGGCGGCATCGTTGGTTTCAAATACTTCGGTTTTGGCGGTCTGGCACAGGACACCAAAGGCGTGAAGGCCTTCGACGGCATCAAGAAGGGCGATGACGCCAAGCTCAACCTGACGCTGACTGCCAGCGGTAAGGGTGCCTTTAAGATTCACGTACGTTTAGATAATCCCTGGAAGGGTCAGGAGGTTGCTCTATTTTCCATCCCAGACGATGCTCCCAAGATGGCCGTCACCGTTTCCCAGCCTGTACCCGCACTCGAAGGTCTCACCGGCAAGCACGCCATCTATCTGGTGGCTGAAGGTCCCGATGTGAAGCAGCCCGAACAGCCGCAAGGGCCTTGGGGACGACGACTCCAGCAGCCGCAACGCCCGCAGGGTCTCTTCGACCTCCACGGCATCGGCTTTGCCAAGAGTGGTGTCGATGCACAGCCTGCCTTTGTGCCTGAGGTAACCATCACTGCCGACGGCAAGCGGCTGAACATTCCACACCTGCCTATCCGAACGACCAATGCCAACGGCTATACCGACCTGACCCACTATCAGGTATATGGTCCGCTGAAGGCCGACTCGAAACTGGAGGCTACATGCGAAAAGGCTCCCAATGCCGTACATTTCGAGATTAGCCCCATCGTCAACGGTCGTGCTACCGTGAAGGCTACATACAAAGGCAAAGAAAAGATATTCCTTATCAATTGAAAAAATGAAGCACTTTTTATCCACCAGCATGTTACTCCTGTGCTCGCTGCTTGGAGCCAAAGGGGAAGTAAACCCCCATTTCTATGTCTACCTTTGTTTCGGTCAGTCGAACATGGAGGGCAACGCCACGCCCGAAACCGTTGACTACCAGAACATCGACCCGCGCTTCCAGATGTTAGCGTGCGTGGACTTCAGCAACCCAGCTCGCACAATGGGACAGTGGTACACCGCCACGCCGCCCCTTGTACGTCAGGGAACAGGTCTCGGCATGGCCGACTATTTCGGACGTACCATGGTGGCCAACCTGCCTTCGGATGTCAAAGTGGGTGTCGTCGATGTGGCTATCGGCGGTACTGCCATTGAGGGTTTTATGGAGGACAAGGTGGATGACTACATTGCCTCGATGAATCCTTCTACGGAGGGCTGGCTCATCAACTATTTCGCAGCCTACGACAACCATCCCTACAAGCGTTTAGTGGATATGGCAAAGATAGCCCAACAGACGGGTGTCATCAAGGGAATCCTGCTGCACCAGGGGGAGTCGAACAATACGCAGAGCGACTGGCCGCAGAAGGTGAAGGCCATCTACGACCAGCTGATCAGCGACCTCCATCTCAATGCCGCCGACGTCCCACTGTTCGTAGGTGAGACGGTACGCACAGAACAAGGCGGTTACTGCGGGGGACACAATAGTGTCATTGCCAACATCCCCGCAACGATTGACAACGCTTACGTCATTTCCTCTGCAGGCTGTCCGCAAAAGGGTGACGGTCTGCACTTTACTCCTGCCGGTTACCGCACCATGGGCAAACGCTATGCCAAGAAAGCCTTAGAACTGATGGGCATCACGGCTGACATCGGCGACGACGACATACCGACGCCTGTCGTCCTTGAGGGCGACCTCACCATCGACAAGCGGTTTACATCGGCGGCTGAGATTGGCTCCACCACCTTTGCCATCGTCAACGAGGCTGAGGGTAAGGCTTTCTATGTAAAAGGTGAAAGCGCGAATCCACAGTTCCTGTATTATGACACTTATGACCAATCACTGACTTCTTCTAACTTAGCTGTCCACTTCCGTTTAGAGCCCTCTGCCGTTTCAGGTGCCTATATGTTACGTTGCATCAAAATGGACGGACAACCATATAGTTTCTGGGGAGCTAATGCCTATCTCAACTCCGGTAACTTTAGCTGTTTCGTACTCGGTCCTAATCAGGACATCGCGAATGGTTCCGACTGGCTGCTTGAGTACGATGCCACCAAGAAAGGCTTTGCGCTGAAGAATGTGGGTGCAGGCGGTTATCTGAAAGATACCGGCAAGGCCGAATACCAGACGCCCACCTACTTCACGTTATGCACGTTGAAGTCGGCTACATCTGGCATGACCCCCATCCGCACTGTCAAGCCGCAGGACGATGCTGTCTATACCCTTGACGGTCGCCGCGTCCAGTCCGGTCATTTACGTCCGGGTATTTACATTGTCAATGGTAAGAAAATTATCAGATAACGCCACATTAGCTAAGTTTATCCATATTATTCATCAGTGGGGAGCCTTGGCCAAACGGTACAAGGCTCCTCTATTTAATGGCTCTCCATCAGGGGAAACGGCAGCAAAAGTCAAATGGAATCAGGTAAATGTTACATCTGCAAAAGAACAAGGAACGTCAGGAAAAGGCGTTTTGTGTTTTTTTTCGTACCTTTGCGCAATAAACAACTAAAACAATGAAACGTATTACTCTATCAACTATTCTGCTGGCTGCCGGCACCCTTCTGACCGCAGCGCAGAACCCCTTTGTACAGACGTGGTGTACCAGTGACCCCGCACCCATGGTGCATGACGGCACCATGTATGTTTATACCGGCCATGACGAGGACGGCGCCGACTTCTTCTGGATGCAGGAGTGGCGCGTCTATTCGACGCAGGACATGGTGAACTGGCAAGACCACGGTTCACCCTTAGCCTTAGAGAGCTTCTCATGGGCCGACGACCGGGCCTGGGCCTCGCAGTGCATTGAGCGCGACGGCAAGTTCTTCTGGTACATCTGTGCCCATTCCAAGTTGTCAAACGGCATGGCGATAGGCGTGGCTGTCAGCGACTCGCCCACGGGACCTTTCCGCGATGCCCTTGGCAAGCCGCTGTTTGAAAACGGTTCGTGGGATCATATCGACCCCACGGTGATGATTGACGACGACGGTCAGGCATGGCTGATGTGGGGCAACCCGCAAGTCTATTACCTGAAGCTGAACCGCGACATGATTTCCTATTCCGGCCAACTGGGCAAGCTCGACATGACGGAGGAGGCCTTCGGGACCCCGGCCATGGACAAGCGCGAGAAAGGCAAACAGTACAAGGACTGCTATACCGAAGGACCGTGGATGATGAAAAGGCCTGTCCCCAACGCCTCCCTGAAGGGAAAGGCATTGACCATTCCTCGTGAGTCTCAATACTTCCTGCTCTATGCCGCCGGTGGCGTTCCTGAACACATTGCATACAGCGCGGCACCGTCGCCTGCGGGTCCCTGGACTTATGTCGGCGAGATTATGCCGCTGTGCGACACAAAGTCGTTTACCAACCACTGTGGCGTGGCTGACTATAAAGGCCATAACTACTTCTTCTACCACACTGGCAAGTTGCCTGGTGGCGGGGGCTTCGGCCGTAGCGTGGCTGTAGAGGAGTTCAAGTACAATGCCGACGGCAGTTTCCCCACCATCATGCCGACGGACGAGGGTGTGAAGCCCATCGCCACCTTTAATCCCTACCGCAAGGTAGAGGCCGAGACCATGGCTTTCTCAAAAGGTGTAAAGACCGAGCAGAACGACGAAGTCGGTGTCTACGTCAGCGACATCCATAACGGCGACTACATCAAGTTGCAGAACGTTCACTTCTGCCATAAGACACCTCGCACCTTCACGGCCCGCGTGGCCAGCGGTCTGCGTGGCGGTCAGATAGAAATCCGTCTCGACAGTATCAAAGGCCAGCTCCTCGGCATACTGAATGTGCCTGGCACAGGCGGTTGGGAGAGATGGCAGACCATCACCGCTGACCTGGCGGCCATCGACAGCTATCCCTCTCGTCTGCACAACCGCGACCTCTACCTCGTCTTCACTGGCCGCAAGGGGCCGAAACTCTTTAACTTCGACTGGTGGGAAATGCGCGGACTGGAACAGGTGAACATGCCGCTGTTCCAGACCAAATACACTGCCGACCCCTCGCCATTAGTCGTGGGCGACACGCTGTTCCTCTATACCTCACACGATGCCTCACCCGAGGACATTCCCGACGAGAACGAGAAGTCGTCGGCAGGCTTTTTTATGTATGACTGGCTGCTGTGGTCGACCACCGACATGGTGAACTGGACAGAGCACGGTGCCGTGGCCTCGCTGAAAGACTTCGCCTGGCGCAGCCGCGAGAACGGAGCCTGGGCCATCCAGACCGTCGAGCGCGACGGCAAATACTATCTCTATGCCCCACTCCACGGCCATGGCATCGGCGTACTCAAGGCCGACTCCCCCTACGGACCGTTCAAGGACCCGCTCGGCAAACCGCTGGTCTGGGACCAGTCAAACTGGTACGACATCGACCCCTCTGTCTATACCGACGACGACGGACAGGCCTATATGTACTGGGGCAACCCTCATACCTTCTGGGCCAAGCTCAACGACGATATGACCAGCATCAAGATAGACACCACCGTTTCCGAGGCATCAGCCTCGGGTGTGACGAAGCTGCCGCACATCCCCAACTACCAGGAGGGACCGTGGTTCTACAAGAGGAGCCTCTCTCCCGCCCCCTCTCCCAAAGGCGAGGGGAGTAAATACTATCTGGCCTTCGCCTCAACCTGCTGCCCTGAGGCTTTAGGCTATGCCATGAGCGACAAACCTACGGGACCGTGGGAGTGGAAGGGCTATATCATGCGGCCCACCGAGCGTGACCGCGGCAACCATCCCGGCATCTGCGACTATAAGGGTCACTCGTACGTCTTCGGTCAGAACTACGACCTGATGCACCTCGACACTTACGAGCACCACGAGCGCCGTAGCGTCTCGGCCACAGAGATTACCTACAATGCCGACGGCACCATTCAGGAGGTTCCTTATTGGCTCGACCAACAGCCCATGAAGCAGCTTCACTGGTTAAACCCCTACCAGCGCGTAGAGGCAGAGACCATGAACTGGGGCTATGGGCTGAAGAGTGCCAAGATGGGCATTGAGAATACGGGCGTCGTCAAGGACATGCCCGAATCGACAGGCAAGAAGAACATGTACATCTACGACCTCAACGACGGCGAATACATCCGTCTGCGCGGCGTTGACTTCGGCAAGGGTGCCAAGGCGTTCAGCATCATCGCTGCCGCCACGGGTACCGCTACCGTTACCCTACGTCTCGACAGCATGAAGGGCGACGTCGTCGGCACCGTCGTCATCAAGAGCACTGGCTCAGTAGAGAAATACAAGGCTTTTGCCGCCAAAGTCAAGGGAGCCGCTGGTGTCCACGACCTGTATATCTGCTTCGACAAGACGCAAGGGGACGTCAGACTCGACTACTGGCAGTTTAAGAATTGAAAAAATGAAAAATTGAATAGTTATGATTACCAAGGTTTACAGAATACTGCTGTGTATTAATTTCTCATTTCTCATTTCCCATTTCTCATTTAGCACTGCCCAGACGGTTTGCCATGCCGATGGCACCGTCACGTTTCAGTACCACAACGACTCGGCCAAAGCCGTGTCCGTGGATGTTCAGTTTGCAGGCAAGCATGCCATGACAAAAGATGCGCAGACAGGCTTGTGGACGGTCACCTTAGGCCCTGCCGCCCCTGACATGTACCCCTACCACTTCGAAGTCGACGGTGTCAGCATCATGGATCCGCAGTGCAACGAATACTTCCCCAATGAGGGCTTCAAGAACAGTCTGCTTGACATCAAGTCACCCAACGGCCCGCTGATTCACGACATCTGCGACGTGCCGCATAGCCGAATCGAGTATGTCAGCTACTACTCCAAGAGCCTTGGTGCCACCAACCATGCCGTGGTCATCCTGCCGCCCGACTATCACCAGATGGGCATGCAGTTCAATCCGGCCAACCTGAAGAAATATCCCGTATTCTACCTCATCAGCGGCACCACCGACACCGAGGAAGTCTATTACAAGGTAGGCCGTGTCAACTACATCCTCGACAACCTGCTGGCAGCCAAACAGGCCAAGGACATGATTATCGTGCTGCCCTATGGCAATCCCTATAAGCTGAAGCCCGCCAAGGCCGGTGAGGCCAGCGGACAGCCTGCCACACGCTTCGGCGGCGACGTGTTCAGCCAAGACCTGATTAACGACCTGATGCCCTACATCGAAAAGAACTATCGCGCGAAGAACGACCGCGACCACCGTGCCATCGGCGGTTTCTCACGCGGTGGCAACCAGGCCCTCTACAACGGACTGACGAACCTCGACAAGTTCTCTTACCTATGCTCCTACAGTTCCTTTACCTCGACGGACATCCCCGACGTCTACGACCAGGCCGACAACACCAACCAGCAGCTGCATCTGTTCTGGCTCGGCGTGGGTACTGACGATTTCCTCTATGGTAATGCCCGCGACTATATGGCGTTCCTCGACAAAAAGGGCATCCGTAGTGTCAAGGAGTTCACCAACGACAAGTACGGCCATACGTGGATGAATGCCAAATACTTCCTGGCCAAGACGCTACCCCTGCTCTTCAACAAGAAGGCTGCCGAGGAGGCAATGGCCCATGGACAGCCTGCCCCTGCCGCCACAGGCAAGGAACAGCAATTTACACCTGGCGTCATGGCACGTCTCTTCCCCAAACCCATCATCTCGCCAGAGTACAGCGACGAAGGCATCACCTTCCGCTTCAAGGCCCCCGAGGCCCGTCAGGTGTCCCTCGACTGTGAGATGCTGGCAGAACCGATGCCGATGCAGCGCGACTCCGACGGTGTGTGGAGCATCGTGGTAGGCGACTACCTCTACGACACGTTCAAGTACTGCTTCATCGTCGACGGTACCCCCGTGGCTGACCCCAGCAATATGTATCTCTCGCCTGACCTTGGCTTCAAGTACAGCATCGCCGACAATCCTGCGTCGCCCTTCAACTTCGCATCCATGGGCGACATAGAGCACGGCCGCATCAGCTACGACCTGGAGCGTCAGGAGGCTTGGTACACGTCGCCCGGCATGAAGTTTGGCGAGATACCTACCTTCATCCAGCTGATACCGGGCAAGGACGATACCATGGAGAGTTGGTTCAAGATTGGCGGTGCCAACGCCATTGCCGACCGCATGGTCGCCGACGGCAAGGCCAAGCCCTGCATCCTGACCACCAGTGGTCTGGAGTTTATGAAGAACATGCCCCAAAACGACCAGATGCCGAAATTCGAGATCAAGACGCTCCGTGCCGACGACTATCCCACATGGTCACAACGCCGCCGCGCCCTCTTTAGAATGCTCTTGAAAAATTGAAAAATTGAAAAATTGAAGAATTGAAGAATGAGAAAAGCACTTTACATAGCAGCCATCCTGTTGGGATGGACCGTGACCGCAGGAGCGGCACAACCCGTATCACCTAACGGGAAACTGACAGTGAAGGCCAAAGGACAGGGACTGGTAGTTTTCTACCAGAAGCAACCGGTATTGGAAGTGCCGTCGGTAGAGGGTGCCGATGTACCCCTGCAACTGCAGTTCACCCAACGGGTGACGGCAGACTACCAGATGATCTCCGGCAAGCGGCTGCACTGTACCAACGAAGCCAACGAATACCGCAGCGGCAACCTGCAGTTGCGGGTGTATAACGACGGCATCGCCTTCCGCAGCGCGACCTCTGAGAAGGGAAACGACAGCAGACAGACCATTTACCGCATCCCTGAAGGGACGCGCCGCTGGATGCAGCAATGGTGTGACTCCTATGAGGGGTTCTTTCCGTTGGACACCACCTGTCACGTAGGGCCCGTACCCTCGTACAGCGGCATCTCGAAGTCTGCCGACGGGTGGAACAACCGTTGGGGTTATCCCGCCTTGGTGGAGCCCGTCGACGGCATCTTTACACTGATTACCGAAGCCGACATCCAGCGAGGCCATAGTGCATCGTGCCTGTATAACGACGGGGAATTGTATAAAGTAGTGCAAGCCGCCTCGGAGAGCGTTGGAGTGGTATGGCGTGTCGCCATCATCGGCACGCTGGCCGACGTGGTGCAGTCGACACTGGTGACCGATGTCAGCGAACCATGCAAGATAGCCGACACCAGCTGGATACAGCCGGGTGTCGTCTCATGGATATACTGGGCGTATAACCACGGCAGCAACGACTATGACATCATCCGGAAATATGTCGATATGGCCGTGACACTGAAACTACCCTACGTGCTCATCGATGCCGAATGGGACGAAATAAAGGACGGCAAGACCATTGAGGACGCCCTTGCCTATGCCCGTTCAAAGGGGGTGAAGCCATTGATATGGTACAACTCATCAGTCGGATGGGTGGACGGTGCACCGGGACCGAAGTTCCGCCTGAACAAGCCCGAAGACCGCGAGCGGGAATTTGCATGGTGTGAGCAGCATGGCGTGGCCGGCGTGAAGATAGACTTCTTCTCCGGCGACGACCAGCGCAACATGGACTACTGTCAGGAGTTGCTGGAAAGTGCCGCCCGTCACCACCTGCTGGTCAACTTCCACGGTGCCACGGTGCCACGCGGCTGGCAGCGCACATGGCCAAACCTGATGTCCACGGAGGGCGTCTACGGTGCAGAATGGTACAATAACGTACCGACGTTCACCGCAAAGGCCGCCCGCCACAATGCCACGCTGCCCTTTACACGCAACGTCATTGGCCCCATGGACTACACGCCCTGTACCTTCAGCGACTCGCAGCACCCGCATATCACCACTCATGCCCACGAACTGGCGCTGACGGTACTCTTCGAGAGCGGCCTGCAGCATCTGGCTGACCGTCCCGAAAGCTACCTGAGTCAGCCGAAGGAGGTACAACGCTTTCTGTCGCAGCTGCCTGCCGCATGGGACGAGACGCGACTGGTCAGCGGCTATCCTGGCGAAAGTGTCGTACTGGCCCGCCGCAGCGGTGACACATGGTATATTGCCGGCATCAACGGACGCGACGAGGAACAGACGCTGCGCCTGCCGTTGGACTTCATCAGTCAGCAGGATGTCGACATGACCTTGTTTGCCGACAACGGCGAACGTTCCTTTGCCATCTCCCGTCCCAGTGTGCTGCCCGCATCTGTCACCTGCCGTCCCCGTGGCGGTTTCGTACTCGTGGTCAAGCCGGCTGCCCAGCTGACTGTGAAGTACGTAGCCCCCAATGCCGTACGCATACAATATGGTACCCCCGACACCAAGAGTACTTTGCCCGACTGGCTCTACGTCAAGCACGACGAGGTGACGAAGGCCGACATCACAGCCACCATAGAAGGTAACACCGTAGTGGTGAAAGACAAGACCGGACGGGTGGTGTTTCGTGCCACGCGTCATGAATTGGAGGATGGTGTGGCGACGCTGGCTTTCGATTCGCCCCAAGACGAATACCTCTACGGACTCGGACAGTTTCAGGACGGCTACAGCAACATCCGCGGTCTGTCGCGCCAACTGACACAGGTTAACACACAGATTTCCATCCCCATGCTGCTGTCGAGCAAGGGCTACGGTGTGCTCTGGAACAACTACGGACTGACGGAATACAACCCCTGCGGACTGAGCGTCGCACTGACGAAGAGTGAAGGTGCGGGAGAGCGCGAGGAGGTCGATGTGACATCCACCGAAGGCGGGAAAAAGGAAGTGCGCGAACGCCATATCTTCACCGCCACCCTCAACATCAGCGAGGCTGGCGACTATGCCCTGCTGTTAGACGTCGGTCAGAAAATGGCTCGTCGCCACAACCTCGTCATTGACGACAAGCCTGTCATTGACATGCAGAACCTGTGGCTGCCGCCAACAGCCTCAGCCATCGTCCATTTGGAGGCCGGACAGCACAGCCTCTCTGCCGAACTGACCAAAGACGACCGTCCCATACTCTACTACCACAAGGTAACAGACCAGACCGTGTTCCGTTCCCCCGTGGCTGAAGCCGTCGACTACACGGTGTTCGTCGGTTCTGCCGACGAGGTCATCGCCACCTACCGCGACCTGACGGGGCCCTGTCCGCTGATGCCAACCTGGGCGTTGGGCTATATCCACTGCCGCGAACGCTTCCACTCGTCGGAAGAAATCCTGCAGACCGCCAACCGTTTCCGCAGTGAGGGTCTGCCCGTCAGTGTGCTGGTACAGGACTGGCAGTACTGGGGTCGCCACGGCTGGAACTCCATGCAGTTTGACGAGGCATACTATCCTGACCCCAAGGCACTGACCGACAGTCTGCACCGCATGGACATGCGCCTCATGCTCAGCGTGTGGTCAAAGATAGACAAAAGTTCTGAGGTCGGTCGTCAGATGCAGGCTGGCGACTATTACATCCCCGGCACTGACTGGATTGACTTTTTCAACCCGGAGGCTGCCGCCGCCTACTGGAAGTATTTCTCTGAGCGCCTGGTACCCTTAGGCATTGACGCCTGGTGGCAGGATGCTACGGAGCCGGAGAACGACGACCTCGTAGGCCGCCGCGTCAACCGAGGCCAATGGAGCGGCGAACAGGTGCGTAACGTCTATCCCCTACTGGTCTGCAAGACGGTGAGTGAGGGGCTGCATACTGCACACCCCATGATATTGACCCGCAGCGGTTTTCCTGGCATCCAGCGCTACGGCGTTGCCCTATGGTCGGGCGACATCGGTAACGACTGGGAGACATTCCGACGCCAGCTGACGGCAGGATTAGGGCTGCAGGCGGCAGGCATTCCCTGGTGGACCTACGATGCCGGCGGCTTCTTCCGTCCGCACGACCAGTACACCAATCAAGACTATATCGAACGCATGCTACGCTGGATAGAAACCAGCGTGTATCTGCCGCTGATGCGTGTGCACGGCTACATGAGCAATACCGAGCCGTGGAACTACGGTCCCGAGGCGCAAGCCATCATTGCCGAATGCCTGAAAGAGCGCTACCGCCTGCTGCCCTACATCGAGCGCTGTGCCAAGGCTGTCAGCGAACAGGGCGGCACGCTCATGCGCCCGCTGGTCTTCGACTTCGCCGACGACGAGGAGGCCCTGAAGCAGAAATACGAATACATGTTCGGCCCAGAACTGCTCATCAGCCCTGTTACGGAGCCGGGTGTCACCCAGTGGCGCACCTATCTGCCGAAAACCGACGGTGGATGGCAGGACTACCACACCGGCCAGCACTACGACGGCGGCCAGTATGTCGTCACGCCTGTCACCAAGGCCCGCATCCCCGTCTTTCGTAAGGTAAAAGTGAATAGTGAAAAGTGAAAAACAACCCGGAAATATACTCTGCAGCAGGATTGATTGACTACATCCAGAAGGTAGGGTTTCTGCCACTGCTTGACGGCGGTGTAAGCGGATTCGCTGCCGAGGATGTCGTCACTGACGACTGTCGCTATGTGGTATTCGATGACGGCGGCTGGGACTGGCCGCTATGGAAATGGAAAGGCCCCATCGTCACCGATGGCAACTGCGTATACGGCAAGTTCTTCGACAAGAAAGCAGGATTCATCAGCCGCGAGTGGTGGCCCGACTTCTACAACTACCGCCGCAGCCGACATCCAGTACCGGCAGAAGGGTCGATAGAAGACAGCATCCTGGCGACGTTGGGAGAGCATGGCAGTCTGATTACCCGCGAACTGCGGGCCGCCTGTGGTTTTGACGGGCCGAAGATGCGCAGCAAGTTTGACGGCTATGTCACCCACCTGCAGATGGGCTGCTACATCGTAACCGAAGACTTCGTCTACCCTACCGACAAGCACGGCAGGGAATATGGCTGGGGCTGGTCATTGCTGACGATGCCCGAAGCATTATTAGGACGCGAAGCCTGCCGCTGTGAGCGTACCCCGCAGGAGTCGTATCAGCGCATGTTGGCGCATTTCAGGGCATTGCTACCAGAAGCAACGGAAAAACAAATCAAGAAACTCATCGGATAAAAACCACCTTAACCTTGCACGTTCACCATTAGTGAACTGAATAATTTAAAAAAGTTGCGCGAAGAGCGGGATGTTTTCTTCTTTCTGTCGTATAACAAGTAGAAAAGCAAAAGAAAACACTGATAGTGAAGACAGACAAGCGGATAGTGGAAGCTGTAAAAGACGGCCAGCGCAAGGGGCAAGACCTGATGGTCAGTCGCTACGGACAGGAGGTCTTTGCCATGATTGCGAGGCTCGTAACAGACATGATGGATGCCGAGGAACTGACGCAAGACACCTTCCTGAGGGCTTTCAGCAGAATCGACAGCTACGATGCGCAGCAGGCATCGCTCGGCACATGGCTCTGTCGCATAGCCTACCGCTTGACACTCGATTTCATGAAACGTCGTCGCCCGAACATCATCTCCATAGAGGATAGCGACGTCTGGCAGACAGACATCAGCGACGAGGAGTTGGAGGCAGAGCTGTCAACTGGTCGCGAAGAGCGCATACATAGGCTGGAACAGCTGATAGACGACCTGCCGTACGACGAACGCCTATTACTCACACTCCACTACTTCGAGAACCGTCCGTTAGACGAATGCTCGTTCATCATGGACACAACCCCTCACGCATTGGCCAACCGCCTCTATAGAATACGCAGAAAACTATACAAGCAACTTCAGAAGAATGACAACGTATAAAGACAACGACCTCCGCGAAGCACTCCGGCGCAAATACAACGGCACGCCGCAACTGCCCGCCGACTTCATGAAGCGGATGCAGAAGAGTACCCCCAAGCCGACACGCAGGGCAAGGCATATCTACATCGCCGCCCTTGCCGCAGCAGCTTGCATCGCCCTTGTCGTGATGATGGTTTGGCCTACGAACGGTAGTCCTGTGCTCACAGGGGGACAGACCCCATGTGAGGCATCCCTCACAGAGGGTCTGTCCCCCTGTGAGCTGTCCGACACCAAAGAGATCATCAGACATGCGGATACGGAAAATCGAGTGCTGCCAGTAAAAGCGGTAGTGCATCAAGCAAAAAAAACAGACAGACAATTAGTAGAACAGCCTAACACTGAGCCGACTACTGACAGCCTCGATTATTATATCAACAAGATAGAACACGAACTGGCCCAGGTGGACGACAGCCTCTATATTGAGCGCATTCATCGGGTGATGCATGCTGACGAGCGACTGCAGCGTATCGTCAACAACTACATCCTGAACGAGTTGCGCAAAGATGCCCAGCCTCACCAAGCCGCTATTATAAATAACGTAACAACAGATGAAGAATAGAAACTTTTTATTGGCAGCATGCCTGATATGGGCCATGTCAGTAAGCGCACAAGTCAGCGACGCAGCCCGCCGCGTCCACGAAAAGTTACAGGCCTTCGTTGCCTCAGGCGAATATAACGTCAGTCAAGGACGTGTCGTCTGCAGCGACGCGACTACTGGAGGTAAGGCTACGGCCTATGACTTCAGCCAAGTGTTTTCGGTCGAAAACAGTAACGATGCCACCCTCTTGTTTCCTCACTTGAAGGAACTGGAGCAGACTTTACGCAGCGAAGCCGTTCATGCTAAGGAGGTGATGATTCACGACGCTCAGGAGGGTGCTCCATTGGCATCGGGCGTACTATGGATCTTTGGTAATCCTAAAGGGGCGGTCAGCGGGAGGTATGTATTCGGCTCCCGGCAAAACATCCGACTACTGTCCTTCGACGAATCTGACGGCTATCGCTATGCTGTTCTGTTGGTGTGGGAGCAGCAGATTAAGCCGGACCAAAAGATTGGAAACTTCTGGATGATGAACGGCACCATCTTTGAGATTGCGGCCAAGAAGCACGACGACATGCCTTTCCTTATGCCTTATTCCGAACAGCAGAACATGACGGCCACCATCAAATATGACACAGACCCTACAGCTCCACAGACCTACGACGAACTGTTGGCCAAAGTGAAGCAGACCTGCCATATCTACGACCGGGAGACATCGGGGGGCAAGACGGCTGCCGTTGTCATACTCCATAAGATGTGCGACGGCTATCCTCACAAACTGACCCAAGAGCAGTATAACACACTCATCAGCATTCTCAGCCCATACGCCGAGACGGCCTCAGGCCAGAAGCACAAGGATATGTTTGGCTACACCTGCTACACACTTTACAAGAAGAGTGAGCAATACCAGGCAGAAGGCGGTGAGGTGAAACAACGCCCTGCCATGATTACCTCTTCTACTATCTCTACGACGCAGCTACGAAAGGTAGTCTCATACAACGGACTGATTACGAACGGCTCTGAAGACCTGCAACAGGTGGACTGCCAGATCAGCGGTACGGCCCCGGCCGATGCCGACAGCGTTACCATCCGACGTACGGTGGCCTCTTTCGAGGAATTGGGGAAGTTCCCCGTCCGCAATGGCCGCTTCTCCTTCACCTGCCGGCTGCCGAAAGACGAGGTGTGCGGACTGAGCACGGACAATCGCCTTTTCACCTACTTCTGGGCAGACGGCCAACCTGTCAAGGCAGACCTGCAGAAGCGTAGCGTCAAAAGTCAGAAGGCTTCGCAGCAACGCAACGACTTCCTGAACGAAACGGAGGCAGAGCGGTTGCGCATGCTCAAAATGAAGGACCGTTCCGAACTGGATGCCGCCATCGCCAAACAGCGCGAACTTTTCCGTCAGGTCATCTTCCAAGGCAATGACGACCTGCTGAGGGCCTACGCCATCAACAAGATATATACCGAACTGACCTACGACGAGCTGAAACCTTTCCTCAGCGACCAGTTCCGCTATGCCAACCATCTGCTGATGGTGCCTGTCAGGGAGTATGCAGCAGGACTGGAAAAACGCCGTCCGGGGAAACATTATGAAGACATGCTCCTTGCAGACACGTTAGGCAACGCTCACCAGTTGAGCGAGTATATCGGTAAAGGGTATGTGGTGCTGCACTTCTGGGAGAGCTGGAATCGCGACCAATTCGACATCCTGCCCCAACTGCGCACGCTCTACGGCAAGTATCATGCAAAAGGTCTGCAAATCCTCAGCCTTGTGATGGACGGAAACTATATGAAACAATGGAAGGAACGACTGAGGGAAGAGTGTCTGCCCTGGCCACAGTTGTCCACTCATGCGGCCAAGAATTCATACGGCATCTACTCATGGCCCGAAACCGTTGTCATCGGCCCCGACGGCACCATCGTCGCCAGTCCCTCGACAGTACAAGAGTTAGCGTCAGCACTGAAAAAGATTTATCATGCGAACTGACTTCAAAGAATGTGCTGGCATCGGTGATGTCGGTCATATACACCACGGAGAAGGTGCCGCAGCTTGAATTGGTGTAGGATTCAGGGCGTGTCCAGCCGCTAAACGGGTCTGCTGTCTCAAAGTCGTAGATGGCTTCCGTCAGGCCGGTGACGACCGTCCAGGCGGTGTCGGCATAGCCGTTGATGTGTGCAAAGTCCTGCATTTCCTGCATTTCCTGCATTTCCTGCACCATCGACGGCATTATAGAAAAATTAACAAAAGTATCAAGAAAGAATACCAAGCCTTGATACTCTGAGTATCCGGCCTTGATACTCTGAGTATCCGGCCTAGATACTCTGAGTATCAAGGCCGGATACCAAATTGAAGCTGTAGTTTAACGATTTTAGTTGACTACTTAGAGTCTTACTCATGATAAGGGTTGACCCAGGTTAAACTTAATTTTAATTTACGTTGACTACCTTAGGTGCAGGAAATGCAGGAAATGCAGGAAATGTAGGTTTTGACCTGAGCCATGTGTGAACAACTAAAGAAACTAATTAAAATAGTTTAAAAACTAAGCCTTTTAGTTGCATGTAACGAAAAGTTTTAGTTACTTTGCGGTCAGATATTGATGACGACGCGATTTATTAACGACAACAAAGACAACAATTATGAAGAAACTGACCAATAAGGAAAAGGAAATCATGGAGCTGTACTGGCAGCACGGCCCGATGTTCGTCCGCGAGTTGCAAGAGCACTACGCCGAACCTCGTCCCCACTTCAACACGCTCTCAACCATCGTCAGGATATTGGAGCGCGAGGGATTCCTCGACCACAAGCAGTACGGCAATACCTACCAGTACTATCCGCTCATCTCCGAAGCGGAGTACGGACGCAAGTCGATGGCGGGTATCATCAAAAACTACTTCGACGACTCCTACCTCTCTGCTGTCTCCTCTTTTGTAAAAGAAGAGAAGATCAGCGTGGAGGAACTGCGCGAACTCATCGACCAGATTGAGAACAGCAAATAGAAAAGTAAAAATCGTCAAATCGTTAATATGACAGACTTTCTGATATACGATGCCAAGGTGGCAGTACTGATTGTTGCGTTCTACATGTTCTACCGCCTGATGCTCTCGAAAGAGACGTTCCACAGGGTCAACCGCGTGGTGCTGTTGCTGACAGCGGCAGCGTCGTTCGTGCTGCCACTGTGCGTCATCACCGTGCATAAAACGGTGATGATGGAGGCCACGCCCATGGTGTCTGTAGGCGATGTCCATGCGGAAATAGCCACAGAGAATGCCCCCGAGGTCTGGCAAGTCGTACTGCCCATAATATTTATAATAGGTGTTGCTGCGACGCTAGGTCATACGCTGGTATCTTTGATGAAAGTGCTGCTACTGATAAGACGGAGTGAGAAGCATCCGCAACCTGACGGTATCACTCTCTGCGTGACCGGTAACGCCAAGGTGTCGCCGTTCAGTTGGATGCACTATATCGTGATGAACCGCAGCGACTACGAAAAACATGACGCTGCCATTCTCGCCCATGAACGGGGACATGTCCGTCTCAGGCACTCCTGGGACTTGCTCCTCGTGGACCTGCTCACCGCCCTACAGTGGTTCAACCCTGCTATGTGGATGCTGCGCCAAGACCTCCGCGCCATCCACGAGTATGAGGCCGACGGTGCAGTACTCTCTCAAGGGATTAATGCGCGTCAATATCAATATCTGTTAATCTCGAAAGCCACAGGCATTGGCGGGTACTCCATTGCTAACGGCATCAGTCACAGTACCCTCAAAAACCGTATAACCATGATGTTACATAAGAAATCACCCCGCAGCAACCTTCTGAAGCTGCTCGCCCTGCTGCCTATCGTAGGCATAGCCTTGGCCCTGAATGCCGAAACCGTCACCGACGTCGTCTATCAACAGCCCCAGAAGAAGATCATCAAGAAGGGCAAGAAGGATGCCACCATCAAAACAGGTAGCGCCGGTGAGGTCGTCGTTGTAGAACAGACTCCTGATGACCAGAAGCCAAAGTCTGTTGAGATACCTAATGCTATCCCTGATGACCAGAAGCCAAAGCCTGTCGAGATGCCTAATGCAATGGCTGTCGACACAAAAGAAAAAGCTTTTGACGTCGTTGAGCAAATGCCCCAGTTCCCAAACGGTGCCGCAGCCTTGATGAAGTTTCTCTCTGAGAATGTCCGCTATCCCGAAGAAGCCCACAAGGCCGGTGTCCAAGGCCGTGTCATCGCCAACTTTGTTGTTGAGAAGGACGGAAGTATCACCAATGCCAAGGTTTTCAAGTCAGTATCGCCAGAGTTGGATGCCGAGGCACTGCGTGTCATCTATTCGATGCCCAACTGGACACCCGGCATGCAAAATGGCAAACCTGTGCGCGTCAAGTACACCATCCCCATCAACTTTAAATTACAAGGTGGACAGCAAGGAGAAAAAGCAGCACCGAAGCATATCATAATCGGCCCGCATCCCAACGCCAAAGATGTTGAGGTTATCATTGACGGCAAAGTGGTGGATGTTGCAGAACTGAATAGTATAAAACCTGACGACATTGAGAGCATAAACGTTGAGAAGGCCAAGGACGGCATGCCAAAGGACAGAATTCTCATCACTATGAAGAAGAAATAAATCTCTTTCGTTTTTTGGGACATAATCATCTTCTTGTCCTTTTTACCCTCACCCTGATAGCGGTATCCACCGCACAGAGTGAGGGGCTATTGAAAAAGGCTCACAGGAGAGTTCCCTGTGAGCCTGAGAATGAGAATCTGTGCGGGTTTCTCTTACTTAACCATGACCTTACGGACGGTGCCGTCGCTCATGCGGATGATGTTCAGACCCTTGCGGGCTGAATCCGTCTGACGGCCGCTGGCATCGTAGATGTCGCGGATGTCGGCATTGCGGTCAACCTCCACGGCGTCGATGGCGGTAGCCGTCTTGTCGCCGAACACCACGCCAGAAGCTACGCCACCATTCGATGTCACTACTGCAGTACCATCAGCGTTCAGCTTGGCGCCGGCGGGCTCCACAACCTTTGTGCCATTCTGCAGGGTGATGGCAGTCCATTTATAGACGCTGCCGTCCACCTTTACCTGCTTGTCCTTTGTCTTCAGGTTGACCACCAACGTGCCATTCGTGTTGGTGGTTTCGGCATTGCCCTCAATTTCCATATTGATGTCATCCAGCGTGACTACAGCATTATTGCTTGCATGCAAATCGCCGTTAGTGCCAGTCAGGCTCAGCGTGCCGTTGCCTTGGATGGTGGTGTTTTTCCAGATGTTGGTTGATGAACTGTTTTTTGACGTAGACTTCAGCTCACAGTTGCCCGTGACGTTGATGGTCAGATTGTCACATGTCTTGTTGTAGACAGGATTCACAGCATCTCCCTTGTTGTCGACAGTGACTTGGGCAAGCGTCAATGTCTTGGTATCAGGGTCATAACGTACAGCCATGACACCGCCTTTGGTGATGTACTTGCTGCCGACGCCAACCTTATTTACGTTATTTATCTCTTTGCCGGCAATGGTAATGCCATATGTAGTAGTAACAGCATAGGAACCAACCCAGTCGTTTGTCGAATTGCCACCATTTATGCGTACATCATGCGTGTCTTCGTTGTAGTAGCAGCCGTATGTGAAGTCCATGCCAGTCATGCTAAGCTTCCTCAAGTTGTGGACACTCTTGGTTTCACCCTTGAAACCGTAGTAATGAGTGTCAGAGGTTGTCTTCTTAAATGTCAGCACCTCGTTTTCATCGTTAGAGCCGTAGTATCCGTACTTCTTACCCACGAAACGAATGACATTGCTGCTGTTGAGGGTGACGCAGGCTGGGGCGTAGACGGACATGCCGCTCTCAGCGTTAGAGGTAAAGTAACCGGTGCCGACACCCGTGAAAGTCGTTGTCCTGCCGATGTAACAGGCATTGCCGTTAGTCGTGACGATGTTAGTGCCCACAAGGTTGACGGTATAGGTATCCGAGTCGGAACCGCCGTAAAACCTAATACCACTGTTGTTGTCGCCACTGGGAGCTTCTAATTTGACATAATCCAACGTCAGTTTCTTGGCATCGCTGTCGAAGGATATCTGTCCACTGGTCAGTCCATCGACGGCAACACGCGACTTGTTCAGTGCGTTCACCTGATGACCTAAGACATACACATTGTATTTGTCAGCAGTGTTCAGGGTTCCAATATAGATGGCACTGTAAGAAAGTCCATTGGGAGTTCCGAAACCATTCAGCGACGAGCGGAAGCAGACGTTAGGACTCTGCGTGGCATCGACGTCGCAGTCTGTCATCGTACAGGAATTGAGCCCAACAATACTTCCGGAATTTCCGTATACTGCCAGTGAAGACTTGTTGATGGACAAATCCGTAGTTGAGCCACCATGAATACCGCGTCCATAAGATTGAATATTGACATTGATGTTTTTGACAGTGAGTGTGCCACCTCCTGAGATACTACTATATATGCCGCCATTCTTACCTTCAAGCGTTAGGTTTGATGAATTTGCGCCATTGCCCAAAATAGTCATGCTTTTCGAAGAGACAATACTATAGGCTTCACTTTTTTGTGTTAAATTGCAAGTGCCCTCAATCTTCAGAGTCAGTCCGTCAATGCCGGCGTTTTCAAGCGCAGCCATTTGATATGTGCTGGTCGTGACAGCAGCGTTTGTGAGGGTTAACGTTTTCGTACTCTGATTCCAGGTCCAGTTGGTTCCAGAGCCACTGCTCAACACCGTACGTACAATTTCCCCGCCAATTCTCAAGAAGGGCCTCAATGTGGCTGTTTTCAGCAGCGATCCGTCTGTGCTGTTGGTGACACCCGTTCCGCTCACAAACTTAGCATTGTCATCGATAATAAGGCCGTCGTCAAAAGACATGGATTTAAAGCCTTTAAACGCTGCACCACTCGTACTCGATATGTCGCCATAGGCACGGATAAAACTGAGGCTTCCCTTGGTACTGTTGCCCCAGAAAGCATTTGAACCACCTGCCTCCACGCGCATGAAGATGTTCCAGAACGCGATGCTGCTTTCCTCAGCATCAAAGGTGCTACGTCCCGAAGACGCATAAGAACTGCCATCTAAAACCATCGTATAGCCATTACCCTCAAATACCACATTGCTGTAGTCGAAGCGCATACACATGCCTTCGGAGTTTACAATGTTAAGACTGCTCTGCAGACGGATATAGTAAGTCGCATCCGAGAGATTATTGCCTATAATCGCTTGGTCTTTAAGATAGACATACTTTAGGGTCACTCTTTTGCTCGCAGCATCATAAGTTACTGTGCCGTTGTTAGTTCCGACATTTGTGTATGTTCCGTTCTTGGTCAGGTCAATCGAGGTGTTGCCGATTTTAAGCGTCTGGGCACCAACAAACAGGATTCCTGCCATGAGGAACAGAAGAGTAGTAAATAGTTTTTTCATAATCGTTAATTGTTTAAGGGTTAATAATAGTCTTAGATGTTTCAATTGCAAAGATAGCAAATAAATCGTTAACGAGCGTTACCACCCCCCTTAAAAAACGTTAACCGCGGCTAATTATTAAATAAAGACTGTTACTATGCAATGAATGTTTAATGACGCATTAAGAAGTTACAATAGAGAAAATCCGTGAAACATGAGAAAATGTCGGTTTAACGGTTTTTACGTACCTTTGCAACCACAAACCTGATTAAACTAGAAACATTAAACTCAAAACATGATGAAAAAAACATTTAAAACAATTTTCGCACTATTGTTGCTCGCCATAGGCAGCACTGCCGTATGTGCTCAGCCCCAGTGGGGCATGCGTGATGACTCCAAAGCATCGCTGAAGGACGTTTACAAGGACTACTTCTACATTGGCGTTGCCGTGAACAAGCGGAATGTTGCCGATGCAGCCCAGTCGGCACTGGTAAAAAAGGAGTTCAGCAGCATGACCGCTGAGAACGACATGAAGCCCGGCATGGTACACCCGAAGGAGGGCGTATGGAACTGGGGGGCAGCGGACAGCATTGCCAACTTTGCACGTCAGAACGGCATCAAGCTGCGCGGACACTGCCTGTGCTGGCACTCGCAGTTTGCCGACTGGATGTTTACCGACAAGAAGGGCCGCGAGGTGAAGAAGGAGGTATTCTACCAGCGTCTGCGCGAACATATCCACACCGTCGTTAACCGCTACAAGGACGTGGTTTATGCCTGGGACGTGGTGAACGAAGCCATCAGCGACAATGCCCGCCCGCAGTTCGTCGACGGCAAGATGGTGCCCGGCAATCCCTATCGCGAAAGCCGCCACTACAAGCTCTGCGGCGACGAGTTCATTGCCAAGGCTTTTGAGTTTGCACACGAGGCAGACCCCAATGCCCTGTTGTTCTACAACGACTACAACGAATGCGACCCCGGCAAGCGCGACCGCATATACAACATGGTGAAGAAGATGCAGGATGCCGGTGTGCCTATCCACGGCATCGGCATGCAGGGTCACTACAACGTCTACGGTCCGTCAGAGGAGGACATTGATGCCGCTATCACGAAGTATTCGCAAATTGTGAAGCACATCCATGTGACAGAGCTCGACATCCGCATGAATACCGAAATGGGCGGTCAGCTGCGCTTCTCGCGTGGTGAAGCCAAGCCCGTGGCTCCCTATATGAACACCCTTTTGACTGACCAGTACAGCCGTATCTTCAAGATTTTCCGCAAGCATAAGGACGTTATCGACTGTGTAACGTTCTGGAACCTTGGCGACCGCGACTCGTGGTTAGGCGTCAACAACCACCCGCTGCCGTTCGACGAGAACTACAAGCGCAAGCAGGCTTACTATGCCATCAGAGACTTTAACACTTCGCTCGACAATGTACAGCCTAAGGAAGACTTCGTTCCTAACGTGATGAACCAGCCCGGACAGAAATATCCGCAAGTGAACAGCGAGGGCTATGCCCGCTTCCGCGTAGAGGCTCCCGATGCCAAGTCGGTCATTGTCAGCCTGGGACTGGGCGGTCGCGGCGGAACGGTGCTGCGCAAGGACAAGGACGGTGTGTGGGTTGGTACCACCGAGGGCCCGATGGATCCCGGTTTCCACTACTATCACCTGACCATTGACGGTGGTGTCTTCAACGACCCCGGCACACATAACTACTTCGGTTCGTGCCGTTGGGAGAGCGGCATTGAGATTCCCGCTCCCGACCAGGACTTCTATGCCTGTCGCCAGGACATCCCCCACGGCACTGTCAGCGAGGTGCTCTACCCGTCACCCAGCACCGGCGAGATGCAGACTGCTATGGTTTACCTGCCGCCAACGTACGGCAAGCTCGTGAAGGGCAAGCAGGAGCGCTTCCCCGTACTCTACCTACAGCACGGCTGGGGTGAGAACGAGACCAGCTGGTCGAAACAGGGACATGCCGGCCTCATCATGGACAACATGATTGCCGAGGGCAAGATCAAGCCCTTCATCATCGTCATGGCTTACGGTCTGACCAACAACGTCAAGTTCGGCACCATCGGACAGTTCACTGCCAAGGAGTTTGAAACACTGTTAGTGGACGAGCTTGTACCCTTCATCGATAAGAACTACCTGACCAAGGCCGACAAGTGGAACCGTGCCATGGCCGGACTGTCGATGGGTGGCATGGAAACGAAACTCATCACCTTGCGCCGCCCCGAGGTCTTCGGTTACTGGGGACTGCTCAGCGGTGGCATTTATATGCCTGAAGACATCAAGGACCCGAAACAGGTACGCGTCATCTTTGAGAGCTGCGGTTCGAAAGAGCGTCCTGACGGCATCAACAAGAGCGTAGAAGCTCTGAAGGCTGCCGGTTACAACGCCCACGGCTTCATCAGCGAAGGAACTGCCCATGAGTTCCTGACTTGGCGTCGCTCGCTGCGTGAAATGGCTCCGCTACTATTCAAGTAATTATTATCAACTATGAAATACTTAACCTCGACGGCCGCCCTCATCATTACGATGACGGCGGCCGCTCAAAACCCGATTATCAGGGACCAGTTTGCTGCCGACCCCACCGCACGAGTATTCAATAACAAGGTATATGTTTACCCCTCGCACGACATCTTCCCGCCGGAAGGACAACGGCAAGACTGGTTCTGCATGGAGGACTACCATGTCTTCTCGTCAGAGAACCTGACCGACTGGACCGACCACGGTATGATTATCACCCAGGACAAGGTACCTTGGGTGAAGCCAGACTCCTACTCCATGTGGGCTCCTGACTGCGTAGAAAGAAATGGTAAATATTATTTCTACTTCCCGTCCACGCCAAACATAGGAAGAGGCTTCGGCATCGGTGTAGCTGTAGCCGACAGTCCTACAGGTCCGTTTATCTGTGAACCGGAACCTATCAAGGGCATCGGCGGTATCGACCCCTGCGTACTTCAGGCTTCCGACGGTAATGCTTACATCTTCTGGGGCGCAGGCCGCTGTGCCAAGCTAAAGCCCAACATGAAGGAACTGGCCGACGACACCCCGAAGGAGACCGTCAAGTGGGGCGACCGCGAGTTTGAGATGTATGGCGTCAACTGCCTCAAAGACCTGCCCAACCGTCAGGCTGAAGGTCCGTTTGCCTTCGAGTACAACGGCAACTACTACCTCACCTATCCTTATGTGCGTGAGAACACCGAGGTCCTTGGCTATGCCATGAGCAAGCATCCGATGGGGCCTTACGAGTACAAGGGACTGATCATGGCCGAGCAGCCCAACGGTTGCTGGACTAACCACCACAGCATCATCAACTACAAGGGTCAGTGGTATCTGTTCTACCACCACAACTATTTCTCGCCGAATGACGACAAACGCCGCTCTGCCTGCATCGAAAAGCTTTACTTCAACGCTGACGGAACTATTCAGGAGGTAAAGCAGACCCTTCGTGGTGTCGGTATCAACAAGGCAACAGAGCGGATAGAAATTGACCGCTACAGCAGTGTCGGCAGCGATGTGACTACTGCACTCATCGATACCGTCAACACATTCCGCAGCTTTGAGGCCACCCTTCCCGCCAAGGGCAGTTGGCTGAAATACACCGACATTGACTTCAGCTGTCTCACCGATGCCTACGTGGTTATCGGTGCCAAGGCTGCCGGAAACACCAAGTTCTTTGTTCGCGAGAAAGCCCCCAATGGCAAGATTCTGGCCAAGGTGGAGATGACGGTCAAACCTGACGTTCCAGCCGGTACACCAGCCATGTTCCGCCGTGACATGACGAACCAGTGGCTCACGATGGCTGCTCAGTTAGCTTATATACCGAAAGGTGTCAGCGACTTGGTCATCACCTGCGAAGGCAATGCCCCTGTCAGCATAGACTATGTGCAGTTCAAGAACCGTCCCAAGTATTTCACGCCAGCCACGGCACAGCCTACACAGCCCGACGACGAAGGATTCATCCGCCGCTGGCTACTCCTGGAACCCATCGACAAGCCCAACAGCAGCAACACAGTCTTCACCGACTCCTATCTGCGTGAACACTTCTACAAAAACTATTACAAGGGCCAGCAGAGCATGGTGCCGAAGGATAGTCAGAAGGTGAAAGTCGCCACCCAGACGCTGACATGGCATGCCCTCGACAGCGAGAACATGAACGTGAAGCTCTTCCGCTTTGCCGAGAAATGGGGCGAGAAAGTCTATGGTGTACTCTTCTGGGCTGTGACCATTATCGACTGCGACGAAGACATCGAGAACGTCCGTCTGGCTGTCGGTTCCAACTCTGCCTCTATGTGGTGGCTCAACGGCGAGGAGAAACTGCTGCTCAGCGGCGACCGCCGTATGGTTAAAGATGATGCCGTATCGCCCAGACTGACCTTGAAGAAGGGCCGCAACATCCTGCGCGGTGCCATCATCAACGGCCCGGGCATGAGCGACTTCTGTGTCCGTTTCATCGACGAGAAAGGAAATCCCGTGACCAACTATAATGTAAATATTAAATAATTAAAAAATGTAACAATTAAATAATCGCGATATGAAACGTATATTTCTCATTATTTCATTTTTTAATTTTTACATTGCCATGACGCCTGTCATGGCGCAGATCGGCGAGCCTTACATCCACGACCCCTCGACCCTTGCAGAGTGCGACGGCAAGTGGTACACCTTCGGCACGGGCGGCGGCGGTCTTATCTCTGCTGACGGCTGGAGCTGGAACAGTGGCGCTGACCGTCCTGGCGGCGGCGCAGCCCCCGACGTGATGAAGATTGGCGACCGTTACCTTTGTATCTATGGTGCCACCGGTGGTGGACTGGGTGGCGGACACGCAGGCCGTATCCTCACCATGTGGAACAAGACACTCGACCCGAAGTCGCCCGACTTCAAATGGAGCGAGGCCGTAGAGGTCTGCGCTTCTGACGGTATGGAGGACCAGGACGCCATAGACCCGGGCATGTTGCTCGACCCCACGACGGGTCGTCTGTGGGTGAGCTATGGCACCTATTTCGGCACCATACGTCTGATAGAACTTGACCCAAGGACAGGTTTTCGCGTCAAGGGTAATAAGGAGAAGGACATCGCCATCGACTGTGAAGCCACCGACCTCATCTACCGCGACGGCTGGTACTATCTGTTAGGTACCCACGGAACCTGCTGCGACGGTGTCAACTCTACCTATAACATCGTCGTGGGCCGTTCACGTAACGTCGAGGGCCCGTACCTCGACAATGTTGGCCGCGACATGTATCACGGTGGCGGTAAGATGGTGATTGCCGCCGGCGACCGCAAGGCTGGTGCAGGCCACTTCGGACGTACCATCATCGACGAAGGCGTGGAAGTGGCATCGTTCCACTGGGAGGCTGACTTTAACCTCAGCGGCCGTAGCGTCCTCGCTATCCATCCGCTGCTGTGGAAGAACGGCTGGCCCGTTGCTGGCGAGAAGTTCAAGGGCGGCACGTTCGAGATTGAGAGCGAGCGTCGTGGCTACTCACTGGAACTGGCTGTAGACTTCCAGCGCATGCAGGTAGCCCGGCAGGGGTGGTTCAACCGCAACCAGATGCAGGAACCCGCGAAGCCCATCGCCTGCCAGACCCTGGAAGAGGTCATCGGTGGCTGGCCCAAGGGTGACATTGGCGTGCGCTGCGGCGACTACATGTTCCGTCCCCACCAGCGCTGGACCATCACGCCTGTCAATGAGGCTGGCGGCTACCTGAGTAATCCGTATTTCAAGATGACCATTGCCGGTACTGACCGTGCGCTGGCTGCCACTGCCGACAAAGAACTGACAACCGTTCCCGCCTATACGGGCAGTGACGAACAGCTGTGGCGCATTGAGCAGCTGACCGACGGCACCTTCCGCATCATGCCAAAGGCCATCCCCGGCATGGACGGTGTCAATACGCGCTACTGCATTTACTCAGTGGCTGACAGCACGCCGACACTGGCAGAATACGATTTTAACAGCGATAATTCCAAGTGGAATCTGCGAAATCATTAAAAAAAAACGCTTTGATACAAATCGTGAAGTTTGTGAAACATCAGAGAACACCAGTTTCCAAAAAACGCCGTATCTTTGCAAGCGAAAACTAAAACGTAGTTTGACTGAATGAAAAGATTTGTTTTAGTAATTATATCATTAGTAGTTTGTTTTGTAACTGTAGTGGCTGCTGGAAAGCGTTCCAGCAGCACTGCTGGTGCTTTATCTGTAAAAAACGAGAAAACAGCATTTATCAAAAATCCGATGCTGTGGGCTGACGTCCCAGATCCGGATATTATACGCGTGGGCGATACTTTTTATTTGGTCAGCACGACGATGCACCTGATGCCCGGCGCACCCATCATGCGGTCAAAGGACCTGAAAAACTGGGAAACCATTGGCTATATCTTTGACAAGCTGACGGACTCGCCCAAATACGATCTGCAGGAAGGTACGGTCTATGGTCGCGGACAATGGGCAACGTCACTGAAATACCATAACGGACGTTTCTATGCCCTGCTGGCACCCAACGAGGCTGGTGCCATGGGCGACACCTATATCTTCACGACAGAAGACCCGGCAGGGAAATGGACGCTGCTGTCTCGCATGCGCCACTTCCACGACTGCTCACTGTTCTTCGACGACGACAATCGCGTGTACGTCATATATGGTACGGGAGAGATGATGGAGCTGAAGCCCGACCTGTCGGATGTAATAGAAGGAACACACCAGAAGATTTTTGAGCGTGAGGCTGACGAGACGGGACTCTTGGAAGGTTCACGCATGATCAAGCATAACGGCAAGTACTACCTGCTCATGATATCGCATGTCTATGCCCCGGGACGCCACCGCCGCGAGGTGTGCTACAGGGCTGACGACATTCACGGTCCCTACGAGAAACGGACCATCTTGGAATCACCGTTCGGGGGGTTCCCCTATCTGGCTCAAGGCACCATCGTCGACACACAGGACGGCGACTGGTATGGCATCATCTTCCAGGACCGTGGCGGCGTGGGACGCGTACTCACTGTGATGCCCTGCCGATGGATTGACGGCTGGCCCATGCTGGGCGACGAGCAGGGACGCGTTCCTGAACTGATGCGTCCGCTGAAGAGCGGCGAACCCGAGAAGACCATTGTATGCGCTGACGACTTCTCGTCAGAGAAACTCGGTTTGCACTGGCAATGGAACCACAACCCCATTGATGCCGCATGGAACCTGTCAGAACGTCCCGGATGGCTGCGACTGAAAACCAATCGCGTCGTCAGTTCGCTCTACCTGGCTCCCAACACGCTGACACAGCGCATAGAAGGACCGACGTGCAGCGCAGCGGTCAAGTTAGACGTGTCGCACCTCAAGGATGGAGACTGTGCCGGTTTTGCAGCCTTCAACGACGAGACTGGTGCCCTCATGATCAAGAAGAAGGGCAGCAAGCTCTCGTTGGAAATGACTACGTTATCCGTGAAGCTGTCGCAGAAGGACAAGGTGGTGGAGAACGTTGACGAGAAAACCATAGAGAGCATTGATTTGTCAAAACTCAAAACTCAAAACTCAAAACTCAAAACCATCTGGCTGCGCATTGACGCCGACTTCAACGTAGGCCGAGACATCGCCACATTCTTCTACAGCACGGATGGTGAGACATGGACACAGATGGGCGGTGAATACAAGATGCGCTTCGACTGGCAGCGCTTCTTCATGGGTTCCAAGTTTGCCCTGTTCTGCTATGCAACGAAGAAGAAAGGCGGCTGGTTGGATGTCGATGCCTTCAACTACCAGCGCAACGAGGAATAGCGTTTAGCATAGATTCCTAACAAGCGAAAAAAGATGCCAAAAGTAGCAAGTGTTGTTACATTTGGCATTTTTTTTTTGTACTTCAGATAAAAAGTATTACCTTTGCAGTCATAAAACGACTAACTAATGATTATCATGTATGAAAAGTAAAGTTCTTACCTATATATGCCTATTGGTGCTGTTCATGCCACAAATCATAAATGCCCAGATGGGCAAGCACTTTGATGCTGATAATATGATATCGAGCAGCTTCACCACACAAGTGTATATTGACCATGACGGCTTTATATGGGTAGCAACACGCAATGGACTCAATCGTTATGACGGGTATCAGACGCTCATCCTGAAAAAGGAGAAGCGACAAGACCTGGGCATGGCCAGCAACTATGTCAACTGCATCACGCAAGACCAGCGCGGCATCTTCTATGTGGGTATGTTCGGAGCCTTCCAGACTTACAACGGGGAACGCTTTCAGGACATTACCACCTACGACCTTGATGGCAATGCTACGCCCTGCTACATCACCTGTCTGTTGCGCCGCAGCAACGGTGACATACTGGCAGGAACCTCCGGCCACGGACTGTTAAAGATGACTGGCGACCACACGGCACGACAGATAGGCGGTGCATTGAAGGACGTGTTTACCGTTCATCGCATGAAAGAAGACAGTCGGCAGCGCATTTGGATGGCGGCTGAAGGTATGGGACTGCTCTGCTATGACGGTAAAAAGCTACAGCGTTTTTTAGATGACGACGAGCATAAGAATGCAGTGCAGGACGTCTGCGAGGACCGCCAAGGCCGTATCTTCATCGCTACGTCCAATGCAGGGCTCTACCGCTTGGACGGCAATGTCCCCGTCCATATTGACGAGACTGGCGACAAGCACATCTCCGTGCTGTATGTCAACCACGAGGGCAACATCATGCTGGGCTATGACGGCATGGGTTTGGCCATATACAACCCCAACACACGCACACTGACAGACAATCCCTATTATAGCCGCGATGTTGACCTCAACACAGCCAAGGTCTATTCCATCTGCGAAGACCAGCACGGCAACGTCTGGTTGGGTCTGTTGCAGAAAGGCATCTACATGCATCCCGGGAAGACGACAGGCTTCCATTACATGGGATATAAGTTAGGACCGCGTAACGTCATCGGCAATGCCAGCGTCACCAGCGTGATGGTTGGCAGCAACGGCTATACATGGATTGGCACCGACAAGGACGGGCTCTACTGCGTGGCTCCTACCTCCAAGGTGGTCCGCCACTTCAAGGAAAACTTCCCAAGTACCATCCTGTGTATCGCCGAAGACGAGCATCATAACGTTTGGATTGGTTCGTACAAAGAGGGCTTCGGACGCATCGACGTGCCTTCGCTGAACTATCACCCTCAATCACTCCCTTATGGCCAAGACCTTAGCATCTTCGACATCGTCAGCGACCGCAAGGGACACGTCTGGTTAGGCACCATGGGACAGGGTCTGATACGCTACGACATCACGACAAGTGACATCAAGGCGTACACGATGGCTGATAATGCCAGTGTCAACCGCAAGGTCAACAGTATTGCCAACAACTACATCTCACAGATAGCACTCTCACCTGACAGCCAGCGCATCTACATCGCCACGACGATGGGTGTCTGCGCCATGAGATTTAAGGACGAGAACTGGCTTTCAACCTTCAACGGCAGCAACTGTCCCAACTACGGCACCCCGGTACGCATTGCCCGTGAATTTGGCGGCAAAGTGCGCATAGGCACGAACGACGGTCTGTACAGCTATGACCTCAAGAAACATCGCATGGATCACCATGGCATGGAGAGCGGACTGGCCGACAATGGCATCGCCAGCATCGAACAGGACCGTCAGGGCAACCTCTGGGTAGCCACTGACCACGGACTGTGTTTCGTAGATACCAAGACGCAAGTCGTCAGCAGCTATCTTGTTGACAACGGCCTACAGTCTAACGAGTTCAGCGACGGAGCCTCGTGGATTGCTCCCAACGGCAAGCTGGTGTTTGGCGGATTGGGCGGCATCACCTGGTTTGACCCCAAGGACATCAAGGTCAGCAACTGGAAGGCGGAAGTCAAGCTGACAGGATTCGCTGTCAACGGAGAACCCGTCACACCAGCAACCATGTCCGGTTTCTGGCAAGTGACCGACACTGCCATCATCGCCTCTGACCGTTTCGTGCTCAGTCCGGGCGACAACTCCTTTGCCATACAGCTGTCGACTCTGACCTACGATAATCCAGAGCATATTGTCTACCGGTACCGCATCAACAAAGAGGGATGGGTGCGCATGCAGCCAGGTGTCAACGAAATCACATTCAGCCATCTGCAGCCGGGTACCTATCATTTCTGCTTGGTAGCTGAGAAAAACGGCATCTCTACACCCGAGCGCTGCTTCACGGTGATAATCCATGCACCATGGTACAGGACACCCCTCGCCTACGCCACCTACTTGTTGGCTTTGATTGGTTTGTTCTTGTGGTACCGCCACCAGCGCCGCCGCAAGGAGCAGGACAAACTGCGCCTGCAGGAGCACATCCATGCCGAAGAGATGGCCGATGCCAAATTGAAGTTCTTCATGAACATCTCCCACGAGATTCGTACACCTATGACACTCATCGTGGCACCACTGCTGTCACTCATCAAACAGGATAACGACCCGCACCGTCGCAGCATCTACGAGACCATCCGTCGCAATGCCGAACGTATCCTGGGACTTATCAACCAGATGATGGACCTGCGTAAGATTGACAAGGGACTGATGCAGATGCACATGTGCGAGACCGAGCTCGTCACCTTCATCGGTGACATCCACACCCTGTTTGCCCAGCAAGCCAAGGCCAAGAGCATCACCTTCCCCTACGAGCACGATACCGCCGAGTTGCCGGTGTGGATTGACCGTGCCCACTTCGACAAGGTCATTGTCAACATCCTCTCTAACGCCTTTAAGTTCACGCCGACAGGCGGTGAGATTGGCATCCACCTGACACACGACGACCGACATGCCACCATCGCCGTCAGCGATACCGGTGAAGGCATCCCCGAGGACAAGCTGGACCGCATCTTCGAGCGTTTCTATCAGTCGCCTTCGTCCGTCAACGACCGAAACACGGGAACGGGTATAGGCCTCGACCTGACACGCTCATTAGTAGAGTTACACCATGGCACCATCACCGCCCATAACAATGCCGGCGGCAAGGGCTGCACATTTGTCGTCACCATTCCTTTAGGCAACAGCCACCTGCGTCCCGAGGAGATGATTGCAGAACAGAAAGAAGCGACCCCGAATACCACGACGCTGTTTGACAACAACGAAGTTGCAGAGGGACAGGCACCAAGTGAGGCTCCTCTCACAGAGAATCTTTCCATCAGTGAGCCCAAGATGGGACAACGCCAGCAGATTGTCATCGTCGAGGACGACATGGAAATCCGCGAATACCTGAGCAACGAGCTGTCGTCAGACTACGACGTTACCGTCTGCGAGAATGGTCGCATAGGACTCAGTGAGGTGTTGCGCCGCATACCTGACCTGGTCATCTCCGACATCATGATGCCCGAGATGGATGGTAACACGCTGTGTTCAAAGATTAAGGGCAACCCTGCCACCAGTCACCTGCCCGTCATCCTGCTCACTGCCAAGAACCGCGACGAGGACCAGTTGGAGGGTTTGGAGACCGGTGCCGATGCCTACATTGTCAAACCGTTTAATATGGACATTCTGCGCCGTACCATCGTCAACTTGATACATACACACCGCACGCTGCGCCTGAAATATGGCCGCAACGACCAGTTGGAACAGCAGGTAGACGACATCAAGATGAAGTCGCCCGACGAAAAACTGCTTGACCGCGTGATGGCCGTCATCAACAAGAACCTGAGCAATTCCGACCTCAGCGTCGACAAGATTGCCGACGAGGTAGGCATCAGCCGCGTTCACCTGCACCGCAAGATGAAGGAACTGACCGGCCAGACGCCTCACGACTTCATCCGCAACATCCGTCTGAAACAGGCTGCTCACCTGTTGACCACAAACAACATGAACATCACAGAAGTCATGTATGCCTGCGGCTTCAACAACTCAGCCTCCTTCTCGACGATCTTCAAGAAGTTCTATGGCATGTCGCCACGTGACTACATGAATGAGCACAAGTCAGAAGTATCTCACTGAGCGTCGGATGGATGTGCACCATGTCACGTAGCTGAGGTACCGTCGTATCGCGACACATCAGCACACTGACTTCCTGGATGATGTCAGCGGCATGTGCGCCAAAGGCATGACAACCAATGATGCGGTCTTCCGCATCTGAGAACAGTTTCAACAGGCCCTCGCCCTCATCCATGGCGAGGGCTTTTCCATTGGCACGCCAGAAGGCCTTACGACACTGATAGGTTTGCTCCATCGCTTTCAGCTGGTCTTCACTGGGACCGACACAGGCAGCCTCAGGCTGGGTAAAGATGGCGGCAGGCATGATGTCAAAGCGGATACCGTCCGTCTTGCCGAGAATATGGTTGACGGCACGTACTGCCTGCATCTCTGCGGCATGTGCCAGCAACTGTCGCCCATTGACATCACCGATGGCATATATCTCACAGGGGGACAGACCCCCTGTGAGCTTGAAGTTGTCGTCGACGGCGATAAAGCCACGTGGGTCGGTGGGGATGCCGGCAGCCTCAAGGTTCAGCCCCTCGGTATGGGGTTTACGACCCGTTGCTATGAGAATGGCATCGGCATCGATGTCAGCCAGGGACTGCACGGAAGTTTTCATCTTGAAGACGATACCGCGCTTCTCCATCACCTTACGCAGACGCTTGGCACAGTCTGTGTCAAGCATTGGCAGACACTCCTTCATAAACTCTATGACCGTCACCTCCGAACCAAAGCGCTGGAAAACGGAAGCAAACTCCATGCCGATGACACCGGCACCAATGATGCAAAGACGTTTGGGCAAGGTGGTCAGCTGCAACAGTTCTGTGGCTGTCATCACTCTTGGGTCAGTATCAATGCCGACAATGGGAGGCATCTTGGCGCTGCTGCCCGTAGCAATGATGACATGCTTGGCACTGATGGTGTCGCCACCAGCTAAGGCTATGGTATGGCTGTCAAGGAAGGATGCCGTGTCACGAATAAGGGTAATGCCTGGTGCCGACAGAATCCCCTCGACACCGGCACGAAGCTGCTGCACCACCTGCTGCTGGCGCTCAAGGGCCTCAGCAAACGTGGCACTGTGGACATACGTCTTGGTAGGAATACAACCGCGGTTCAGGCAGGTGCCTCCCACTTCGTCCTTCTCTATGATAACCACTTGCAAGCCCTGCTGGGCTGCATATTCAGCGGCGCGGTAGCCACCAGGTCCCGCGCCGATAATGATGACGTCACTCTTCATTTTTCATTCTTCACTCTTCATTCTTCATTTCCCTGTAGGTCACCACGGGATGCTTGGCAGCCAGCACGTCATCCACACGTCCGATGGGCGTCTGATGCGGTGCCGACTTCACCAGTTCCGGATCGTTGTTCGCTTCGTCGGCAATGCGGCGCATCACCTCGATGAAACCGTCAATGGTGTCCTTCGATTCATTCTCCGTAGGCTCTATCATGAGACTCTCATGGAAGAGCAATGGGAAATAGATAGTAGGTGCATGGTAGCCATAGTCTAACAGACGCTTGGCTACGTCCATCGTGGTAACGCCAGTTGATTTCTCTTTCAGCCCGTCGAAGACGAACTCATGCATACAGATTCCCTCAATAGGCAGTTCATAGACATCCTTCAACGACTCCTTGATGTAGTTGGCATTGAGCGTCGCCAACGGTCCCACCAGTTTGATGTTCTCGCGTCCTAACGTCAGGATGTAGGCGTATGCTCGCATCATGACGGCAAAGTTGCCATGCCAGGGACTAACAAAGGGGAAGAAATCCTGCAAACCCTCACGTACGCCGACAGGACCGGCACCCGGACCGCCACCGCCATGGGGTGTCGAGAAGGTCTTATGCAGGTTAATATGCATGACGTCAAAGCCCATATCTCCCGGGCGACAGGCACCCAGCATCGGGTTCAGGTTGGCGCCGTCATAGTACATCAGACCGCCATGGGCATGGATGAGTGCGGCAATCTCCGGAATCTGGCGCTCAAAGAGGCCGAGGGTGTTGGGGTTCGTCATCATCATGGCGGCAATGGAGTCTTGCTCCTGAAGCACCAACTGCTTCAGATCTTCCAAGTCAACCAGACCATCCTTGTTCGACTTTACCTCAACGATCTCCAGTCCGCAGACAGCGGCAGAGGCAGGATTGGTGCCATGTGCCGAATCAGGCACGATGACTTTCTTGCGCTGCAAGTCGCCACGTGAGCGGTGGTAGTTGTCTATCACCATCAGTCCGGTCAGTTCACCATGTGCGCCGGCGTAGGGTTTGAAGGTGAAATGGGCCAGTCCCGTCAATTCGCACAACGAGCGCTCCAAGAGCGTCATCATGGCCAACGCGCCCTGTGCCGTACGGGACGGCTGCATGGGATGCAGGTTCTGAAACTGCGGCAGGGCAGCCATCTCCTCATTGATCTTCGGATTATACTTCATCGTACACGAACCCAACGGGTAGAAGCCATTGTCGACACCAAAATTATTGGTTGACAGATTGGTATAATGGCGCACCACCGTCGGCTCGTCACACTCCGGCAGGGCAGCTTCCGTCTGACGCTGCATCGCCTGGGGTATCGCATAATCTCCGAAGTGGTTCTTGGGCAGGCTATAGCCCTTGCGTCCAGGCTTCGACAGCTCGAATATCAAATGACCATATAGTTTACTATTCATAAGGCGACCATCTTTACAAGGTTGTCAATTTCTTCTTTCGTACGCTTCTCGGTAACAGCAAACAGGAAACCGTCACCCCGACGGACACCGCCCAAGATGCCGGCATCGAGGAAACGCTGGTAGAGCGTATCGGCGTCGCCGTCATAGCGCACATAGAACTCGTTGAAGAACGGCTGGTCATAGACCAGTGAGAAACGTCCCGTCGCCAACAGCTGGTCACAGAGGTAGTGGGCACCTGCATAGCTTAGCTCTGCTGCCTCACGCAGTCCCTGCTTACCCATCAGCGACAGATAGATGGTGACAAAGAGCGCCATCAGCGACTGGTTGGAGCAGATGTTCGACGTGGCCTTCTGCCTGCGGATATGCTGTTCGCGGGCTTGCAGCGTCAGCACAAAGGTGCGCTGGCCGCGGTTGTCTTCCGTCATACCGACAATACGGCCCGGCATCTTGCGTATCAGCTTCTCCGTGCAACACATATAACCGACGTATGGACCGCCAAACGACATCGGAATACCTAACGACTGTCCGTCACCAACGGCAATATCGGCACCCCATTCTCCTGGGGTCTTCAACACCGCGAGGTCAGCAGCTACGCTGTCGACGATGAAAAGTGCCTTCTTCGCATGACAGGCATCGGCAAAGCCCGTGAAATCCTCGACAATACCAAAGACGTTCGGCTGTTGCACGATGACACCGGCGACACCTTCAATCGTCGAAAGCTGGGAAGTGAGCGCCGAGGCATCCGTCACACCGTCCTTCATAGGGATGGTCACCAGTTCGATGCCACGATGCAGGGCATAGGTGTCTAACACCTGACGGGTGCGCTCGTTGACTGTTTCGGAGACTAACACCTTGTTCTGTTTCTTGCCGGCAGCCACTGCCATCATCATGGCCTCGGCTGCCGCCGTGGTACCGTCATACATTGATGCATTCGAGATGTCCATGCCTGTCAACTCAGCCATCATCGACTGGTATTCAAAGACATAGTGCAGCGTACCTTGCGAAATCTCTGCCTGATAGGGCGTATAGCAGGTCAGGAACTCCGAGCGCGAGAGCAGGTTAGGAATCACCGCTGGCGTATAGTGGTCATAGACACCATAGCCGGCAAAACAAGTCAACTGGCTGTTCTGCGACCCCAAGCGCTCAAAGAGCTGGCGCACTTCCAGTTCACTCATCTCCGAAGGGATGTTGTAGTCGCCTTGGAAGCGGACACTTTCAGGAATACCGGCATACAAGTCATTCAGCGACGTGATGCCCACGCGCTCCATCATGGCCTGCAGGTCCTCTTCCGTATGTGGGAAATACTTATAATTCATTGACCATTAATCATTGACCATGAGCCATTATTTTTCGCAGAAGGCGCTGTAAGCCTTGGCATCCATCAGGTCGTCCAGTTCCGACTTGTCGTTCAACGACACCTTGATGATCCAGTTCTCGTAAGCATCGGCATTGATGCGCTCCGGTTCATCCTCTAAAGCCTCATTCACCTCCAGCACGACACCAGTCACGGGAGAGATCAGGTCTGATGCGGCCTTGACGCTCTCCACGGCACCGAACTCCTCGCCGGCAGACACCTCGTCGTCCACATCGGGCATATCGACATAAACCACGTTACCCAAAGCTTTCTGAGCATAGTCGGTAATACCGATGTAGCCACAGTCACCCTCTACTCTTACATACTCATGCGACTCGCTGTAATAGAGTCCTTCCAACACTTTTGCCATAGTTTTTAGTTTTAAAATTATATTTATGTTTATTGGTTCCCGTTATCGTTCCCGTTATCGTTCCCGTTAACGTTTATAATGTTTATCATAGAAGCGTTTCTTACAGACCACGCCGGGGAAGGTCTTTTTGCGGATTTGTATCTCCACCTCCGTTCCTATTGCAGCGAAGGGCGCATCGACGAGAGCCATACAGACACTCTTGTCAATCGATATGGCGTGATAGCCCGTCGTCACCTCGCCAATGGCCTGCCCGTCCTTGAGCACCGTATAGCCATGACGCGGAATGGCCTTGTCCTGCAGCTCGATGCCTACCAATTTCTTGGGAGCACCTTCGGCCTTCTGCTTCGCCAAGGCCTCCCTACCGATGAACTCTTGTTTGTCCAACTTGACAAAGACACCCAAGCCAGCCATCAGAGGCGTAATGTCGGCACTGAGCTCGTCACCATAGAGCGGCAGTCCCACCTCGAAGCGCAGCGTGTCGCGGCAGCCCAGTCCACAGGGTTTGCAGCGTCCGCTGGCCATCAGCTTGTCCCAGCAATGGTTGATGTATTCGGCATCGGCATAGATCTCGAAGCCGTCCTCACCAGTATAGCCCGAGCGTGACACCAGCACGTCGCCGATTTCCTTGAAGGTGTAGAACGTCAGTTCGCTGCACGGCAGTCCCAGCACCTGTTCCATCACCGCCTCAGCCTGCGGACCCTGTACGGCCAGCTCTCCGTAGAGGTCGCTCTGGTTTTCCAAAGTGACGTCATAGCCCTTGGCCTGCTCTTCTATCCATGCCCAGTCCTTGTCGATGTTCGAGGCATTGATGACGAGGAAGAAACGGTCGTCGGCCATGCGATAGACCAGCAGGTCGTCCACCACGCCGCCGTCTTCATAGCACATCATGCCATAAAGGATTTTCCCGGCAGGGATACCCGCGACATCATTGGTAAAGATGTGGTTTACATAGCGTTCGGCATCGCGACCACTGACGAGCACCTCGCCCATGTGACTGACATCGAAAACGCCACAGTCCTTTCGGACGGCTTGATGCTCATCCACGATACCTGAATACTGAATCGGCATGTCGAAGCCACCAAAAGGCGATATCAATGCTCCGAGTGCCACGTGTTTGTCATAGAGACAGGTTCTTTTGTTTTCCATTTTCTCAATTATCAATTATCAATTAGCGAATGCGTTATAGCGAATGCGTTCAACATCATTGTCAGTCAGATGCCACTCGCCTTCACAGAGGGTTTCACGGATGACGGCCTTCATCTCGTCGATAGTCTGTGGAATGTAGTCCTTCAGCAGGGTGATGCGCTGGCGCACGCTCTGGATGCCCTTGGCCTGCAGCTTCTCTGTGCTGGGTGTGATGGCGTTCAGCATGTGCTGCATATTCGTGTCATAAAGCAGCGTCCCATGGACAATGCTGGCCGTAGGCAGGTGGTAGAAAGCTGTGCCGCTGACCTTCCGTCCGTCTATCAGTACGTCGTTGTGACTGGTGGCAGTGGCGGTGACACCCAACCGACGAAGCACCAGCAGAATCATGCCCATGAAACGGTTGAACACAGGCCCTACTTGGGTGTCGGGGGTGATGTACGACAACATCACATTGCCGCTGTCGGCATACACGCAGCCACCGCCACTCTTGCGGCGAAAAACCTGGATGCCATGCTGACGGCAGTAGTCCAAATTCACCTCATTCTCAAGTTGCTGATTGCGCCCGATGATGACTGTCGGCTCCACCTGCCATAGGAAAAAGCAGTCGGCGACGTCGGGCTGTCGTGCAACATACTCTTCCATAGCCAAATAGAAGGAAAGAGGGCGTATTTTTTCGTCTGGTAACGTGATAAACTTCATCCGTTTTAGGTTATTATTTTGCAAAAATATGAAGAATTTATGTAATATGCAAGGATTATGACCTTTTTCTTTGGTATTTCGCTTGGTTTGCACTATCTTTGCAGCATCATATATGAAATAAAGTGGAATTATTAAACGAAATCAGATACCCTGAAGACCTTAGGAAGCTGCCGGTTGACCAGCTGCCACAGTTGTGTCAGGAGCTTCGCGACGACATCGTCAAGGAGCTGTCAGTCAATCCCGGGCACCTGGCTTCCAGCCTTGGCGTCACAGAGATTACGGTGGCTCTGCACTATGTCTATGACACGCCGTACGACCGCATTGTATGGGACGTAGGACATCAGGCCTACGGACACAAGATACTGACAGGGCGCAAGGACCAGTTCTGCACCAACCGCAAACTGGGCGGTCTGCGACCGTTCCCCAGTCCGGAGGAGAGCGAATACGACACTTTCATGTGCGGACATGCTTCCAACAGCATCTCTGCAGCGTTAGGCATGGCCGTGGCAGCAAAGTTAGCCAAGGACAAGCGCCACGTGGTGGCCGTCATCGGCGACGGAGCCATGTCGGGCGGTCTGGCGTATGAAGGTCTGAACAATGTGTCGTCCAGCGACAGCGACATCCTCATCATCCTCAACGACAACAACATGTCCATCGACCGTGCCGTGGGCGGCATGCAGGAGTACCTGCTGTCGCTGAGTACCAACGAGACCTATAATGCCCTGCGCTTCAAGGTGTCGAGCTGGCTGCACCGCGTCGGACTCCTTGAGGACGACCGCCGTCGTGGACTCGTCCGCCTGTCGAACGCCGTCAAGTCGGCCATTTCTCACCAGCAGAACGTCTTCGAGGGCATGGACATCCGCTACTTCGGTCCCTTCAACGGTCACGACGTCAAGGAACTGGTACGCATCTTGCGCCAGCTGAAAGGCATGCGCGGTCCCAAACTGCTGCATCTGCACACCCAGAAAGGCCACGGCTACGCCCCTGCCGAAAAGGACGTCACCGTCTGGCACGCCCCTGGCAGGTTTGACGCCGAGACGGGAGAGCGTGTAGTCAAGGACACCACCAACATACCGCCGCGTTTCCAGGACGTGTTCGGCGAGACACTGTTGGAGCTGGCCCGTCAGAATCCCAAGATTGTGGGTGTCACACCCGCCATGCCTACAGGCTGCTCCATGAACATCATGATGCACGAGATGCCAGAACGCACCTTCGACGTCGGCATTGCCGAAGGTCATGCCGTCACCTTCTCGGGAGGTATGGCCAAAGAGGGGCTGCAACCGTTTTGCAACATCTACAGCGCGTTCTCGCAACGTGCCTTCGACAATATCATTCACGACGTTGCCATCCTCAAGCTGAACGTGGTTCTTTGTCTGGACCGTGCAGGACTGGTCGGCGAGGACGGACCTACACATCACGGGGCCTTCGACATGGCAGCGCTGCGCCCCATCCCCCACCTTACTATTGCCTCACCCATGGACGAGCACGAACTGCGCCGACTGATGTACACGGCACAGATGCCTGACCGCGGTCCCTTTGTCATCCGCTATCCGCGAGGCCGCGGGTCGCAGGTCGACTGGCGCTGTCCGTTAGAGGAGATTCCTGTAGGCAAGGGCCGCAAGTTGCGCGATGGCGACGACATCGCCGTCATCACCATCGGTCCCATTGGTGTTGAGGCAGCCCAGGCGATTGACGAACTCGATAACGATAACGGGAACGGGAACGGGAACTTTAAGAGTAATCATACCTCTCACTTCTCACCTCTCACTTCCCACCTTGCCTCTCACCTCTCCATCGCCCACTACGACCTGCGCTTCCTGAAGCCGCTCGACGAAGCCATGCTCCACGAGATTGGCGGCAAGTTCAAGAAGATTATCACCATCGAGGATGGTGTCCGCAACGGTGGCATGGGCTCTGCTGTATTAGAGTGGATGAACGACCACGGCTATGCACCCGTCATCCGCCGCCTCGGCCTGCCCGACGAGTTTGTCGAGCACGGTAAGGTGGCTGAACTGCAGGCCATCGTCGGCATCGACAAGGAGGCCATCAAGCAGGCCATCAATTCTCAATTATCAATCATCAATTCTCAATTGTCAATTATCAATTAGCGAATGCGCTAATAACGAATGCGCTATGAAGATCATCATTGCCGGTGCAGGTGCCGTGGGAACTCACCTGTCGAAACTGCTGTCACGCGACCATCAGGACTGCGTCCTCATCGACGAGGATGCTAACCGCTTGGGCGACCTTGACAGCCGGTACGACATCATGACCTTGCAGGGTCGCACGACCAGCATCAAGACACTGCAGGAGGCTGGTGTGGAACATGCAGACCTCTTTGTGGGCGTGACGCCGCAGGAGAGCAACAACATGAGTGCCTGCATGATAGCCCACGCCTTGGGAGCCAAGAAGACGGTGGCGCGCATCGACAACTTTGAATACCTCGACCCCGCAAGGAAGGCACTCTTCAACCAGATGGGCATCAACTCGCTCATCTTCCCCGAAGTACTGGCAGCCATCGACATCACCAACGGTCTGAAGATGTCGTGGGTGCGTCAGCGACTCGACATCCACGGCGGCGTACTGGTCCTGTTGGGCATCAAGCTGCGCGAGTCGTGCGAAATCCTGAACCAGCCGCTGCGCGTGCTCTGCGGACCCGAGGATCCCTACCATGTCGTAGCCATCAAGCGCGGCGACGAGACGCTGATTCCCGGCGGTTACGACGAACTGCACATCAACGACATCGCCTACTTCATGACGACCCGCGACTATATTCCCTATATCCGCCAGATTGTCGGCAAGGAACACTATACTGACGTCAAGAACGTCATCATCATGGGTGGCGGCCGTACAGCTGTCCGCGTGGCCAAGACCGTCCCCGACTACATGAACCTGAAAATCGTGGAACTGGATGAACATCGCTGCGAGCGGTTGAACGAGAAGCTGGCCGACCTTGACGTCATGGTCATCCACGGCGACGGCCGCGACATCGGTCTGCTGCAGGAAGAGGGCATTCAGAACACACAGGCTTTCGTGGCCTTGACGGGCAATGCCGAAACCAACATCCTGGCCTGTCTGACGGCCAAGCGCTTAGGTGTGCGCAAGACGGTGGCAATGGTCGAGAACCTGGACTATGTCGATATGGCCGAGAGCCTTGACATCGGCACCATCATCAACAAGAAGACCCTCGCCGCCAGCCACATCTACCAGATGATGCTCGATGCCGACGTCTCGAACGTGCGGTCATTGATGCTTGTCGACAGCGACGTGGCAGAATTTACCGCTGCCAAGGGGTCAAAGGTCACCAAGAAACCCGTCAAGGACCTCGGACTGCCCTTTGGCGTGGCCATCGGCGGACTGGTGCGCAAGGAACAAGGCATCCTGGTCAATGGTAACACCCAGATAGAGGCTGGCGACAGCGTCATGGTGTTCTGCCATGAGCACAACCTCAAGAAAATGGAGAAATTCTTCAAGGCCAATACGCTATGGTAAACTTCTCCCTGGTATATAAGATTATCGGCTCGCTGCTCTTCCTGTTAGGTGCTTTGCTGACAGGCTGCATGGCTATCTCGCTCTACTATGGCGAGGACGACCTGATGTCGTTTCTCATCGCAGCCATCCTGACCGGCAGCGCAGGCTTCGTCTTCAAATACCTCGGTCGTGATGCCAACAACAGCCTCAGCCGCCGCGACAGCTACTTCCTCGTGACGGCAACGTGGGTCATTTTCTCGTTCTTCGGCATGCTGCCCTACCTCATCGGCGGCTACATCCCCAACATCACCAACGCTTTCTTTGAGACCATGTCGGGCTTTACCACCACGGGAGCCACCATCCTTGAAGACGTGGAGCGGCTGCCCCACGGCATCCTCTACTGGCGTACGCAGACGCAGTGGATAGGCGGTTTGGGAATCGTCTTCTTCACCATCGCCATCCTGCCGTCCATGGTGGGCAGCGGCAGCGTGAAGGTGTTCGCAGCAGAAGCCACAGGCCCCATCCGCGCCAAGATGCACCCGCGACTCTCGACGATGGCGAAATGGATATGGACCGTCTACCTCGGACTCACCGTGGCCTGCATCCTCTCGTTCTATGCTTGCGGCTTGGGATGGTTCGACAGCATCAACTACGCCATGACGACGACGGCTACGGGTGGCTTTGCCCCCCATAACGACTCTACGGCCTATTATAACAAAGCATCCATCGACTACGTCTGCGTGCTGTTCCAGTTCCTGGCGGGCATCAACTTCGCCATGCTCTACATGGCTATCTTCAAACTGAAGATCGGCGCCCTGTTCAAAAGCTCCGAGTTCAAACTCTACCTGTCCATCGTCGCCATTGCCACCGTGTTCATCAGCTACCTGCTTGTGCGACACAACGGCTACGGAGTGGAACATGCCTTCCGCTCGGCGCTCTTCCAGGTGGTGTCGTTCATCACCACCACGGGACTGTTCAACGACGACGTGGCACGCTGGCCTCACATCACGTGGGTCATCCTCTGCGGCCTGATGTTCATCGGAGCCTGTTCGGGCTCTACCACCGGCGGTTTCAAGTGCATCCGTGGCGTCATGGTGTTCAAGGTGCTACGCAACGAGTTCCGCCGCATCCTGCACCCCAATGCCGTCCTGCCCGTCAAGGTCAACGGACAAACCGTTTCGCAGACGAAGTTGTCCATGCTGCTGGCGTTCTTTGCCATCTACACCTTTATGTGCATCATCTCTGCCACCATCATGATAGGCTCTGGCATCGACATCACCAATGCCATCATCATCGCCTTCAGCTGTATGAGCAACGTAGGACCGTCGCTCGACAACCAGATAGGCCCTCCGCTGCTATGGAGCGAAATGCCCGAATACATCAAGTGGGTGCTGTCGTTCCTGATGCTCGTCGGCCGTCTGGAAATCATGTCCGTACTGGTGCTCTTCACCCGCGCATTCTGGAAAGAAAACTGATGGCGCTTCGCTAATTGATAATGGATAATTGAACATTATGAACTACTATAAATTCACACCTTTGATTAAGACCCCCATCTGGGGTACTGAAAGCTGGCAAATCAGCGGCGTGCCGGGCAACGAGACACCCTGCGACCTCCCTGGAGCCGCCCCCATCACCCTCAACACCCTGGTGCGCGAGCAGCAGGGCCGCCTACTCGGCGAAGCCAACTACCGCCGCTTTGGCGACGAATTTCCCCTGCTCATCAAGTTCATCGATGCCCGTCAGGACCTCAGCATCCAGGTACACCCCAACGATGAGACAGCCCACCGCCACGGCAAGCCCCGTGGCAAGACCGAGATGTGGTATGTCATGGAGTCAGCCCCCACGGCCAAGCTCTACAACGGCCTGAAGATGCAGATAACGCCTGAGCAGTACAAGGCGATGGTCGACAACGACACCATCTGCGATGCCTTGGCACAGTACAGCGTCAAGGAGGGCGACTGCTTCTTCATCCCTGCCGGACGCATCCACTCCATCGGTGCCGGATGCTATCTGGCAGAGATACAGCAGACCAGCGACGTCACCTACCGCATCTACGACTACCGACGCCCCGACAAGGACGGCAACCTGCGACAGCTGCACACCCAGGAGGCCAGCGAGAGCATTGACTTTACCGTGCTCAGCGACTACCGCCAGCACTATACCCCCAAGAAGAACGAGAGCCAGCTGCTGGTGGACTGTCCCCACTTCAGCACCGCCGTCTACGACCTCGACGAGCCGATGACCATCGACTATAGCGAGCTCGACTCCTTCGTCATCCTCATCGGCGTCAAGGGCGAAGGCACGCTCACCATCGACGGCGAGGACGTCAGTTTCCGCGCTGGCGAATGCATCCTGCTACCGGCATATATAAAAGAGGTACGCGTAAACGGCACCCTCAAGTTCCTCGAAACCTACGTACTGTCAGAGTAGCACTGCTACTTCTGCTTCGCTAAGACCTGTTGCCTTGGCTATTTCGTCATTTTGCATGCCCATCAGTTTCAGGTTACGTACAACACTGGCTAAAGCCTCAGCACGACCCTCAGCACGACCTTCAGCACGACCTTCAGCACGACCTTCAGCACGACCCTCAGCACGACCCTCAGCACGCCCCTCGTCTATACCCTCAAGGCGTGCCGTGGAAAGCACGTCATTCTGAATCATGATGGCATTCAAATGCTCGTCGTAGGCATAACGATCCTTCTGGCTGAGCATCATATACTGCAGTTTTTCCTTCGCCTCGCTGAGACCTGGAGCCGTCGTGTCGTCCTTGATGTGACCGTTTTTCAGATAATCCACCCATTCCTCCAACGGAGTAGTAGCCACATCGTTGAACTCGTTGACGCGGATAATGTAGTATTCGGGGAATACCTCGTCAGGAGTCTTCATCCTAATAGTGCCATCCTCCTTGACATTGATGGTCAGGGTGTCGTGGGTATGTACCCCCACAAACTTGTTGGTGCCGTGATAGAGGTAGTCAGCACCCTTTCCAAGATCGAAATAAACAATGCTGATAGAATAGACCTTCTTGATCTCGCTGTAGGTGTTGCCCAGTTTGATATGCTCCGTGATGGCCTTGGCAGTACCATAGAGCACACGCTCCAGATAGTATAGCTCACGCGTCAGCTGTACCTCTACGAGAAACAGCTCACCACGGTCGTTCTTAGCCTTGACGTCAACACGGTTGAACTTGTCATCCACAGCAGTCTGATTGCCTTCGCTTTCCAAGAGTTCCATAATATGGACAGGCTCATTCAGCAGCACCGTTAACAGCCCTTCGAGCACACCAAAGTTAGCCTTGTCACGCAGCATACGCTTCACAGCCCAGTCAAACCTCACATATTTGTTGTCTGCATTCATCGTCACGAAACCTTTCCTTTATTATTCCAATTTGCTGGCAAATATACAACTAATTCTGAAGACTACAAAACTTTTAGCCTTTTTTTCACAACAGCGGCTGCACCTTGAAGATGCAGCCGCTGTCTGTTTTCTTATTCTTCGTCATCGGGAACACGAAGTTAATACTCTTCTTCATCGTCCCAGAATGTGTCTTTACGAGAACCTATAGTCACCGTTCCGCTGTCATAATCACCATTCACGTCCATTGTATTGTTAGGACTTCCATCCAATATGACATTACGAATGTGTGCCTCGAAAACCTTAACGTCCGGACTGATATATGTTTTTTTCATTGCTATGTCCTCCTTTGTATTTATTTGATAATAACTTTCTTACCATTCACGATATAGAGACCCTTTGTAGGCTGTGCAACGCGCTGACCGCTTAAGTTGTAAACAGCTCCATCGCCTTCGGAAAGGGCTGGGGTGAGGTTCTCAATGCCAGTTGTTTCGTCGTCGAAGACAATGCTCAACGAACGCGCTCCAGCTGCCAGCTCTGTACCCGTCTCTAGATATGCCTTGCCTGCTTCCACATTTGTATCGGAAGTCAGGTTGTAGAAGCCATATACTGAGGCATCGTTTGTCTGATAGCCAAATACATAGTGATAAGCGCCTGTCGTAGATGCTGTTACCTTGCCAGTAGTGGTCTGACCCTTGAGAAGGTTTCCGTCAATGGCTGTTCCGCTTGCAGCAACACCAATGGTAAATGTCTCTCCTGCAGTACCCTTAACCATGATGCCCTCGCCTGGTTGCACAGTAGCTGTAGTAGATGTCAGGGTAACAGTGCTTCCTGTTGCGTCAGAAGCATAGTAAGCAGTAGCACCGCTTGTAGCATTCAGCGTGCTCAGGTCAAGAGGGTAGCTGCTTGCAAATGTGCTCCAGCCAGCAGGAGTGATGGTGCCAGAAACGGTCGCATCGCCTGTACGAATAGCAATAAGGATATCGTAGTAGTCAATAGTATTGTTGCCGCCTTTTACCAATGTTAATTTACCATCAGCAGGTACAACCACATCTGTAAAGGTCTTATCAGCCCACGAGTTATTTGAAGAAATAACATCACTAATCGTAAACACAGTTGTCTCACCAACTTTCACACTTGATCCTCTACCCTTATTCATAGCTTTTACAATAAAGGTATATTTACCTGCGGGCAGATCGCTATCTGATGTGTATGCCGTGTTATTATATGCACTGCAATTAGAAGCTCTTATGTCGGCATTTTGAGAAGCATCGCCATCCAAGTCTTCACACAGAACAAGGATACCGCCGCCAAGGTCAACTGAACTCACTGACTTTGTAACAGTTGTATTGTATGCCAGCGTTACTGCATCGCCATACCAAGGATTAGAACTATTCTTTGTAGTTTGATACAGCGCACCATCTTTCTCTACATACATACGGAAAGGTACGGTATAAGAGGCTCCGACCTTCAATCCCGTCACGTCCAAAAGCTCATCTTTAATCGTTGTTTCACCGTATTTATATTCTACCTTCAGGGCATTTATCTGACCACAAGGAGCCTTAACGGTATAGGTGGTTCCATCAATTTCTGCTATACCGGTGAAATACTCGCCGTCTGGGGCACCAAATGCTACTAGCACATCCTGATCTTCAGTTGATTCATCTGCGAAGACAATATGATTTACCAAGCATACAGCAGGCATTGTCGAATATTCGGCAGTAAGAGTGTAAACGTTACCTTCCTTAGTATAATCCTCACCTTCCGTAGCAGTGCTACCATTTATTTTCACTGCTCCGGTAAAACCTTCTGATGTTGCAGCCGTAAGACGACGAATGGTAAAAGTAGTAAAAATAGTAGTTGAACCATCATAGCGACCAATATACAGGTCACTTGTTGCGGATTCAAGCGTTAATGTACTAGACACATGACATGCCTCACCTGCAGCAACAAACAAATCTTTTCCAAGCGTTGTGCTAGGACCATACTTTATTCCATATGCTTTTGAAGTGTTTCCAATAGAACCAGAGAACTCAATCTCATCGCCATTTTCAAATTCAAAACCAGTGGCTGCCGTAAGTTTGATGCGACCTGCAGTGTTTATTAATGACATTGAAGAAGTGCCATCGATTGCTGCATTGCTTGTTGTCACTTCTTGAGAACCTATACCATCAGCAAAAGAATAAATGGTTTTCAAAGCCATTTTCACTGGAGTATATGAAGCTGAGCCATAAGTGTCACCATTAGCATTTGAAGCTTTAACTGAGAGAACTGTGTTCGTAGAACCAGCTGCAGGTACAACGGGCTTACTGCTACCGCTGTATGTCGTAGCTGATGTCCAGTCACCATTACCGTCAACCACAGATGCACCCCACTGATATTCAATGGTAGTTGCTCCTGATGATGTCAGTGTAACAGAAGTACCTGCTGCAACAGTTCCTGCTTCAGGACTGAAAGAAATAGCACCAGGAGCTGCGGGAGCGGCTGGAACAAACTCAAAAGCAGAGAAGTTGATGGATGCAGTTGCAGTCGTTGCATATTCACCTGCAGCTGCGAAGGTAATCGCACGGCCAACATAACATGTTTTACTACTAATAGTCGTCGTTGGAGGATCGAATTCTACGGTCTGACTATTTACAGTGATTGAACGGGTATCGTTACTCTTGCCAGTTCTTGCATACACATACAACGTGCCAGCAGAAGGTATGTTAAATTTCATGCTTCTTGAGTTGCCATTCATGCTTCCACCTATCTTCCATACTTGTGTGGTAGGAAAAGACGTCTCAGCATCTGACGTGCGAGCATAGTTGTAATTACCTGTGCCGAAGGATGATTTTGAGTCACTCTTAATTGTAACGTAGAAGTTACTTGTGGATGAGTTGTCACCCAATACAAAATCTAAGGGGTTCGCGTTAGCATCAACTGCAGTTTTGACATCAAGCAGTGTTGCGTCTGCCCATGCAGAATTTACCCCCACTAGCAGGCATACTGCCACGAGGAGTATTTTTGTTAGTAATTTTTTCATATCTTTTTTGTTTTAGTTAATATTACAGTTTGCTGTGGCGAGGCTAATCTCGCCCTTTACGTTGCAAAGATAGCGCTTTCATGGCAATTTGCCAAACATTTTACTACATTTCTTGCGTAAACGTTAACGTACAAGCCATGTTTCTTCACCTTCTTCTTGCACATCTCCTGATATGGTTGTTCCTTCCTAATCTCTGCGCGTGAAACCAGAAGAGAGTGTCTGTAAACAGGGAAAAAGGCTGAAGCAAACAGGGAGTTGGCCTGTACCTAAGCGGGAGTTTACCTAAGGCAAGCAGGTTCGCAGCGGGCGGGGATATAATCCCCATGATAACTTAATTCAAACTACAAACGATGAACAGAAAAGCTTTTTTCTGGCTGTTGGCGGCATTGCCGCCGACGGTCACACAAAGAATTTTGAAATAAAGGGTGACACGCTGACACAACACCGATGTACAAAGGGCGTGCAGCGTTATAAAGGGTGACACACGCTGACACAAGGGTGACACATTGTAATGTCATTTTTACTGCCAAGATGACAGGTCTGGAGGATAATTCCAAGTCTTTTATTATAAGAATATTAAGACATGACTGCATGAAGCAAACCGATAAATTTTCACGAGAATTTGATGGTTTGCTACGTGCAAACCATCAGCGAGGAGCATCAGAAGTCTTGAATTTTCACGAGAATTTAAATACATGGTTGGTTACAAGAATGCCGAAATGGCGTTATGCAATCAACTCAAGATGAGGCCAAATCGCATTGTGCGCGAGAACACCCTGAAAAATGTGTCACCCTTGTGTCAGCGTGTGTCACCCTCAAACAGGTTGCAAACCCTTTGCACATCGATACCGTGTCAGCGTGTCACCCTTTATTTCAAAAAAATCATAGTAAGCAAAACTGTAACCTCACCGTTACACAGCTTCAGCGAATAATTCTAACTGGCGGACAGGCTCGGCCTCAACTTTCTCGTGTATCTCGAAATTGAAAACGAGGGCTCACATGGAGTCTATCCCCCCGTGAGCTGGAACTTCTTTTGGTTTAAACAGGCTTGAGAGGTCGCGGAGGATGCGCTGGAAGGGCTCTGAGGCGGTATAACCTGTGTTTTTCTTCAGCGTCTGGCGGATGTCCTGCAGCGAGTGTTCGTAGCATGACATCTCGTTGGTGCGCTGGGTGTGGTGGCGGGCTGTGCGGGCTATCTCGTCCTGCCGTTCCTGGCGCAGGCGGTTGCAGACCTTATTGAGGATGGGTACGACGACGTTGTCGAACAGGTGGTGGCCCTGGATGTATAGGTAGGTGGTCTGCGGGGTGACGCCCAGTGCCTTGACCATGTCCTTGGTCTTGAGATATTCCTCCTTGTTGTTGGGAAATTGTTTTTGCAGCTGCCGCACCTTGGTACCCACCTTATGGCGCAGGTGGTCAATGCTGTACTGCGGGTCGGTAACGGAGAAGCCACCGGGGTCGATGACGCGGCAGAAATCAGAGAGCGAGAAGTGGTTGTGTTTCCCTGTCTTGTAGGCCCATACCGACCAGATGAAAAGCGGGAAGATAGCCTCGGAATACTGGCGCAGGTAGTCTTGGAAGTCGAAGATGCGGTGGTCGTTGAGCGTCACGGCGACACAGGTGTCATGCAGCGAGGGTGCATAGCACTGCAGGTTCTCAATGGCGTAGGCGTATGTATGGAACACGTACGGGTTCTCCGTCACCTTCTTCGACTGCGGCGTTGCACCCTGTATCAGGTAGTCGTAGTCGGCATCGACGCAGGCTATCATGGAGCTGCCTAACCGTCCGTCGGCAGTTTCAGGAGATTCGGGGACTTTGTTGCCGCCATCCAACAGGCTCATCAGCACCGACTTCTTGCCCCGCTCCAGCTTCTTTTGCGAGGGCAGCATCACCTCGAAGTAGCGCGTATCGTCCTCAAAGCGTCCCAGCACGGTACGCCAGAAGTAGATGTCGTCGTAGCTTTCGACGTATGCCACAATCCTGCGCCGTGCCTTGCGCGACGTCAAGGCATTTGCCGCCTCGAAATACCGCGAGTTCAGTTGATCTTTCAGCCGGTTCCCCATCAATTCTTCAATTATATGGTAATGTCGCTCACTTCCGTTACTTTATCCGTCCAGCCATCCATGATGACAGCAGGCGAATGCGTCGTCAGGATAATCTGCACGTTAGGATTCAGCTCCAGTATCAGGCCGATGAGCTGCTTCTGCCACTCGATGTGAAGGCTGACCTCCGGCTCATCCATGAAGAGCACGTAGGGCTGCTGGTCCTCGACGAGTACGGTAAGCAGGATGGCCAGCATCTGCTTCTCGCCCGACGACAGCTGGTAGGGCACCAGCGTCTCACCAATCTGCGAGAACCTGATCTCGTTTTCCGTGCGTACCATCTTCTTTCCCGTCTCGGCAAAGAGGTCGTCGACGATGTCCTGGAAGCGTTTTTTGGCCAGCGACAGTTGCTGGGCAGCCTCGGCATGTCCCTGCTGCAACTCGGCAATGATGCGGTTGCCAATGTTCACCTGATAGTCCAGGTACTTACGCTGCAAGTGGTAGAGCTGAAAGTCCAGAGCCGAACGTATGCGCGCATCCACCATGTTCAGCGTTTCATTATCCAGCACAGGAGAGTCTAACGACCTTATCATATCGAACCTGACGTGGGTACCGTCCTCAGGCTCCACGGTAATGTGTACCCCCTTCAGCAGGTGGTTCGCCACGTCGCCGTTGGTATTGATGCTGCGGAACACCTTATTAAGGATGGTCGACTTCCCCACACCATTGATGCCGCTGAGGATGTTGACATGCGGGTCAAGAGTCCACAGGACGTGCTTCTTACCGCTCCACAACGCATCAATTTCTATCTGCTTGATGTAGTCTGCATATTTCATAGTCGTAAGTTTTCGGCAAATATACGTATTTTACTTTAGAAAGACAAATATTTTAGGTGATTTTTTCAAATTGATGACATCGGCGGGGGTTGAGAGTCTTCTTTACAGATGAAAGTTTTACGCTGGTATGTGTTAGTGGTCTTGCTGGGATTGCTGGCAGACAGGTCGGCGGCACAGGGGGTGCTGACCGACAGGTATAACATGACCCGGCTGGACCTGACGGCAGGGTTGCCACACAACCACGTGAACCACATCTTTGCAGACAGCCAGGGCTTTGTATGGATATCAACGTATGGCGGTGGTGCCGTACGCTACGACGGCTATACGTTCAAGCGGCTGGAGCCGCAAAAGAGGGTCAATGGTCCTACGAGCTCTGCTCGCTTTGACCCTCAGGTCAAAGAATGGTCAATGGCCAATGGTGGTGTCACCAGTAACTCATGCAAGGGCTTTGCCGAGGACCGCCATCAGCGTCTGTGGGTAGCCTTCGATGAAGGAACGGTGGTGGTCGACATGCGGATGATGGCATGCATAGACCTTGGTGGCAGGCTGAACCATAGTGCCGTCAAGGTGTACTGCGACTCCAAGGGTGCCATGTGGCACGTGACCCGCGACAGCGTATTCCGCTATACCTTCGACGAGACAGGACAGGTGGTGCACATCAGCAAATGCCGTTACCGTGGCAATACGCCCGACATCACCCTCTGCGACATAGAGCATAACGGCACCGTATGGATTAACATTGAGGGCGGTCTGTATAAACTGTCGGAAAGCGGCGGCACACTGGTCCGCGGCGCCATTGCTCCTGCCATCGGACAACTGCAGGGGCGGTACGTCACCGACCTGCTGAAACGCGGCAATACGGTGTGGATAGCCACCAACCTGGGACTGTATGCGTACGACATGTATGCCAGCACGCTGACGGCCTACCGCCATACGGACAATGCACACTCGCTGTCACACGACTATGCCACAGCTCTGGCCACCACCCCCGACGGCCGACTGCTGGTGGGTACGCTACGGGGTATGAACATCCTGGACGACCAACACGGTACCTTTGAGCAGTGGACGACGGCAACGGCGGCAAAACCCATGCCCAGCGACTTCGTACACTGTCTGATGGTGCGTGACGGACAGATATGGATTGGCACCGAAACAGCAGGCATTGTCAAACTGTCGCCCCAACCGCTGATGCTCCGTAACTACGTACACAACCCCTCGCTGCCACAGTCGCTATCGCCCAATCCCGTCAATGCGATGTATGTAGAGCCGAATGGCACGCTATGGGCTGGTACCGTCGAAGGAGGACTAAACAGAATGGTCAATGGTCAATGGTCAATGGTCAATGGCGAAAAGGGTGGACACTTTGAACACTGGTCGCTGTATGCCTTAGGACTGAACCACAATACAGTATCGGTATTGGAGCCCGATGCCCACGGACGCCTGTGGATAGGTTCGTGGGGCGGAGGACTGAACTATATCCAAACAGCAGGACACGACGAGATACACCATGTGGCGATGCCCCCCGACATGGTGGCCATAACCGACTACATCGGCGCGCTGGCCTACGACAAGTATAACGATGCCCTTTGGATTGGCAGCAACGACGGCATCTTCTACTACGACTTGAAGACGGAGACGCTGTCCGACCCGTTCAAGGAGAACCGGTTGATACGCGGCTGCATCGGCAGTCTGGTAGACCGTGAAGGACGCCTGTGGATGGGCTGTCTGTCGGGCGTATGCATTGTCGACCTGAAGTCAGGAAAGACACAAGGCGGGAAGCGAGGCGATTTCAAGTATCGCCATCTGCGCAACAAGTTAGACCACCCCGAGTCGCCCGTCATCGACAAGATATGCTGTTTCTGCGAAGCGAAGGACGGTACGATATGGTTAGGGTCTAACGGCTACGGACTGTACAAATTGGTCAAAGAATGGTCTTTCGAGCTGCTGACGACGGACGACGGTCTGGTCAACAACTCAGTGAAAGGCATTGTGGAAGACGCACAAGGACGCCTGTGGATGACGACCGACAACGGACTTTCAGTCTACGACCCGCATACACGTACCTTTAATAACTACGGCGAAATAGACGGACTGCTCTGTCAGCGGTTCTACTGGAACTCTGCCGTGCGTGGAACTGACGGCACCATCTGGTTGGGCAGTCTGGAAGGACTCACCGAGATGCACGGCGAGAATGCCGATGCCCGCTATGAGCCGCACCTGCGGTTCACCCGCCTGATGGTAGACAACCAGGAGGTCAGCGCAGCCCATGGCGGCATGCTCGATGCCGACATTTCCCAGGCTACCGTCATCCGGTTGCATGAGTCGAACAAATCGATGGCCATCGACTTCTCGACGCTGACATACGCCGGAGAGACACAAGGACAGTACAGTTACCGACTGCACGGCTTCGAGGACGACTGGACACCGCTGAAGCCCGGCGAGCATTCTGTACGCTATACCAGTCTGAAGCCCGGTTCCTACACCTTCGAGGTGCAGTACACCTTAGGCGAGGGCGACGAGCCGCAGACTGCCAGCATCCAGATACAGGTAGCGCCCTACTTCTGGAAGAGCTGGTGGTTCATGCTGTTAGCCGTGGTGCTGTTCTCAGCCCTGTTTGTGTGGTACTATCACCGCCGTATGGAACTGTGGCGCCAGCAGGAGGCCGAGAAGTTGCTGTTACCCATCCACCGTGTCCTCGAAGAGTCGGACGACCCCGAGCAGTTGCAGTCGCGCATCCAGAACATTCTCGACAACCACGAACGCCTGCAGAAGAGCTACCGTCGCAGCGTGGAGGCGGACAAGGAGGAAACGATGCGTACCAAGAAGTCGTTCATGGAACGGGCGACGGACGTCATGGAACAAAACTACACGAACAGCGAGTTCGGCATCAACGAGTTTGCCGAGGCGATGGGTATGAGCAAGAGTCTGGTATCGAAGCGCCTGAATGCCGAGACCGGCCAAAGCACCAGCCAGTTTATCCGCAACTACCGGCTGACCATTGCCCGGAAGCTGCTATTGGAAAATTGGGCCAACAGAAACATCACCGAGATAGCCTACAAGGTAGGTTTCAACGACCCGAAGTACTTTACGCGCTGCTTTACACGGCAGTTTGGCACCAGTCCCAGTACGTTTGCCGGGGAGGACACAGCGGTGGACAAAAAGCAGGAGGAATACAGGTAAAAAGGGCATAAATTGCGCCATTTAGCGTTTTGTCCACCTAAAATATTAATTTGTCCACCTCTTTCAATACCCTTTTCCCTACTTTTGCGAACGAAAGCCGAACAAAACAAATCTATATATTATATCTAACATTAAAACAATTAACTAATGAGAAAACAAGTATTATTCTCTTTGATGCTGACTTTAGGCGTCACGGGAGGACTTTCTGTCTGTCCTGTCAACGTCAAGGCAGCTGTGACCCAGCAGACCATCAAGGTCAAGGGTCAAGTGGTAGACCAAACGGGGGAACCCCTGATTGGTGCTACTGTGAGAGTGAAGGGTTCTCAGTCTGGAAGTGTGACCGACTTTGACGGTAACTTCGAGATTGACGCAGCCTCTGATGCAACGCTCGTGGTCAGTTATATTGGCTACAAGGACCGCGAAATTGCTGTTCGCGGTCGTGCCGTTATTGACACCATCCAGTTAGAGTCAGACGACAACATGCTGGAGCAGGTGGTTGTCGTGGGTTACGGTGTGCAGAAAAAGGCCGACTTGACCGGTTCTGTGTCTATCGTCAATGCCGACGAACTGAAGCGTGTGTCTAACTCGAATATCTCCTCCATGCTGGAAGGTAAGGTGGCCGGTGTGCAGATTACCTCTGACGGTCAGCCGGGCGCTGACCCTGCAGTACGTATCCGTGGTATCGGTTCGTTCGGCAGCACGGCTCCTCTGTATGTGATTGACGGTGTGCCTATGGGTACCACCATCCGCGACTTCTCGCCGAACGACATCGAGACCATCCAGGTACTGAAGGATGCTTCTGCCGGTGCCATCTACGGTTCGCGTGCTGCTAACGGTGTGGTCATCATCACCACCAAGGGCGGCAAGAAGGACCAGCCGCTGAAGGTAGACTACAAGGGCTACTTCGGCTGGGATAAGATTTCAAGCGATGTTTACGATGTGATGAACGCCGACCAGTATAGTCAGTACTTAGGCATGGCATCGGCCAATTCGGGCACGCCCCTCGCCGGTGGCTACAACCTCGGTGCCGACGGCAAGTACCACTTCATGGACAACACCAATACCGACTGGTTCAAGGAGGTGTTCAAGACGGGTGTCCGCCAGAACCACAACATCAACCTCGGCGGTGGCGGTGCTCACAACACGTATAACGTCAGCCTCGACTACTTCAATCAGAAGGGTACGCTGGAAGGTGCCGGTCCTAACTATCAGCGCTTTACCGCCCGTGTGAACAACACGATGGAGACCAAGTTCATTCAGTTCCGCACCAGTCTCGTCTACTCCCACTCAAATCAGGACGGTATGGGTCTGTCGAATGCCTCTGAGTATGTGCAGGGTCTGTATGGTGACGTGACCAACGTGCTGCGTGGTACCCTGCTGATGCAGCCCACCATCAAGGCCTACGACCCCAGCACCTGGGTGCTGGACGACAAGGTAGGCTCGGCCAACGGATGGAACTACGATGCCTATGGCTACGGTGTGTACTACGACACTGTTCATGGCGACATCTCGGCCTCGAACCCCCTGTTGGTGAACAACCTGCTGACCCGCAACACGTTGGTAGACCGCGTGGTGGCTACCGGTTCTGCCGACTTTGACCTGTTCAAGATGATTGGCTTGGAATCGAAGAACCACAAGCTGAACTACAAGCTCAACCTGTCGTACAGCAAGACCAAGGCCCAGGACAAGACCTGGGTGTCGGCATGGATACAGTCGAACCGTGTGTACTTGGACAAGAGTAATGAGAAACTCACCGAGGCCGAGCGCTCCTATTCAGACTTCTTGGTGGAGAACACGCTGACCTATGACGGAACCATCGGTCTGCACCATCTGAACCTCGTGCTTGGCCAGACCTATCAGGAGGAGAACACTCACACCATGTCGGGATGGGCTGTTAACTTCTCGGAACCCTACTTCCTGCAGTTGCAGAATGGTGCCGACACCTACTCCGACTCGTGGGACTACAAGCACGCCATCACCTCGTTCATCGGCCGTCTGAACTACGACTACGACGGCAAGTACCTGCTGTCGTTCGTGCTGCGTCGTGACGGTAGCTCGCGCCTGACCAAGAACATCCGCTGGGGTACGTTCCCCTCTATCTCTGTAGGTTGGCGCTTCGACAAGGAGAAGTTCTTCCCCATCGACCATAACATCATGAACATGTTCAAGGTACGTGCCAGCTATGGTGTGCTCGGTAACGAGGCCGCCGTCGGCGATTATGCCTACATGGCTACCCTGGCCCGCAACAACATGACCTACAGCTTTGGCAACCAGCCCGTAACTGGCTCGGCCATCTCTACCTTCGTCAACGAGAATATCGCTTGGGAGAAGAAGAAGACTACCAACGTCGGTATCGATATCGCCATGTGGAATAACCGCTTGGAGTTCACCGCCGAGTGGTATAAGAACAAGTCTGAGGATCTGCACTACGGTGTCGCCGTTCCGGCCAGCACGGGTGTGGCCAACACATCGGTGACGATGAACGCCGCCTCGATGGAGAACAGCGGTTTCGAGTTCTCGGCAACCTATCGCAACAACGACCACCCGCTGAAGTGGCAGGTGGCTGCCAACCTGAGCACCCTGAAGAACAAGGTGACCTCGCTGGGTACCGGTAAGGACAAGCAGATCAACGGTGCGTACATTACCTACGTGGGCCAGGAGGTAGGACAGTTCTACGGCTGGGTCTACGAGGGCATCGCCCGCACCCAGGCCGACCTCGACGACCACGCCACCCAGTTGGGTGCCAACGTGGGAGACTGCCTGTATAAGGATGTGAATGAAGACGGTGTCATCGATACTCACGACCAGGTGGTGCTCGGCAGTGGTCTGCCGAAGGTGAACTTCGGTATCAGTGCCCACTTGGAGTACAAGAACTTCGACCTGAGCATCTCTACCTTCGGTGCACTGAACTACCACGTGTCCGATGAAATCTGGAACAGCCTGAACTCATGCTATGGACCAGGCAACAAGGACGTCGCCATGCTCGACGCCAACCGCTGGTCGGAGGACGGCCTGACCTACATCTCGAACGTGCCCCGCACCTACTATGCCAACAACGCCTCGCTGGAATGGAACAACCTGTTCAGCGATCGCAAGATTCAGAATGCTGCCTACTGGAAGATAGCCAACGTAGAGCTGGGCTACAACTTCCCCGACAAATGGTTCAAGGGTGTCGTCTCTGGTGTGCGTGCCTACGCTTCCATACAGAACCTCTACACCTTCACCAAGTATAAGGGCTATAACGTCGACTATGCCGGTGGTACCTTCACCCCGGGCTACAACTTCTGCTCGTTCCCCAGTGCCCGCAGCTTTATGTGCGGTATTAACTTGTCGTTCTAATATAAATAAGGAGAAACAAACATGAAACTACATAATATTTCGCTTGCCCTCTTGCTGGGCATCGGTACGCTGACATCGTGCAGCGATAAGTTGGAGTTGATTAACCCCAACCAGCAGACCACGGCAACCTTTGGCAATACCGTGGCGGAGCTGGAGGAGTGTGTCATCGCCTGCTACAATCACATCCGTATGGAGGGTACCTACGCCCGTGTGGGTTACAACATCGACGTATGCCGTGGCGACGAGGTGTGGAACTCCTCGCAGGTATGGTATCTGCCCTTCGACAACCTGAACGAGCCTGTCACCGACGAAATCGGACAGTGGTCGTACCGCGACTGGTACTACACCATCAACGTCTGCAACTACGTGCTCTCACGCGTCGGACAGGACTATACAGCCGTCTCTGAGCAGTTGCAGTATATTGCCGGACAGGCTCTCTTCATCCGCGGTCTGGCCTACTACAACCTGGCTGGCTACTATCAGAACCCGCCCCTCATCCTTGACTATGAAAGTTATTCCACGTTAGAAGGCCTCTATGTGAAGAACTGGGAGACTGAGGGTGAAAACCCCAACGTGCAGTACGACGCTGTATGGGACCAGGTAGAGGCTGACTTTGCCGATGCGATGCAGCTGCTGCCCACCAAGGAGAAGGGTGGCGAGTGGTCTAAGGGTCGTGCAACCAAGGGTGCCGCCGCCGGCTACTATGCCCGTGCGCTGATGATGCGCCAGAAGTACGCCGAAGCCCTTCCCGTGCTGAAGGCTATCATCGCCGGTACCTACGGCACTTACAAGCTGATGGCCAACTACGGTGACAACTTCCGTGAGGGTTCGGCCTACGAGAACAACGACGAGAGCCTGTTCGAGGTACAGTTCCTCGATTATGGCACTCAGGGCACCGACGACGAGTGGACTCCGGTGAACACCAGCCCGAATGCTACGCAGGGTTCAGCCATTGAGAGTAACTTCGGCCCCGGCGACTTCGGCGGCTGGGCTGACCTCTCGGCTTCTCCCTGGCTCTACAACCTCTTCAAGGCTGAGCGCACCACGACGGGTACACTTGACCCGCGCCTCTACTGGACCATCGGTACCTACGAGGAAGAATGGGAAGGCTTTGAGTTTGGCAACGTGGCCTATAACAGCAAGATGACGGCAGACGAGAACATCATCACCAACAACAACTACGGTGGTCTGCCCATTGCCAAGTGGACCAATATGCGCACTGGCCTTTATGACAAGGTGGTGACGGGTCTGCACGACGGTATCAACTTGCGCCTGATGCGCTACAGCGATGTGCTGCTGCGCGCTGCCGAGTGTGAGAATGAAATCAACGGTCCCACGACCGACGCTTTCAATTGGATTAACCAGGTGCGCAACCGCGCCGGACTGGCTAACCTCGACGAGTCGAAGTTCAACACCAAGGAGAAGCTCTTCGAGCAGATTGCCAACGTGGAGCGCCCGAAGGAGTTCGGCTGTGAGTTCGGACGTGGCTTCGACCTCATCCGCTGGGGATTCTTCTATGATGCCACCCGTCTGGCACAGCTGAAGCAGCATGGTTCCTTCAACCTCTATGCCACGGAAGTTGCCAAGGCGAAAGCCGATGCCGAGGCTGCCGGAATGTCAGCCGACGAAGTGACAAAGGTGGGCAAGAAGGTGCTGCAGGACAAGGTGAAGGATGCCGTGACCTATGGCGGCTCCGGCGTCATGAGTTCTTTCGACACCTGGGTAGAAGGACACGAGTTCCTGCCCATCTATCAGAACACGCTGAACGACAACCAGAATCTGGTGGGCAACTCGGCCAACTACAGCCAGAGCAATTCCAGCTACTTCACCGGTAAGACCATTCACCCGGTAGCACAGTAAACATCAAATATTAAAAACATGAAGATTATGAGATATCTAAAAAGAATAGCATCCGTCTTTACCCTGGCCATACTCGGCATGTGGGTACTGACGAGCTGCGAGGGAGCAGACCTCTACAACGTGGGGGCTCCCGACTGGATTTCCGATAAGGTTGACTCCATCGCCAACTCCAAGACATCGAATGTCATATCGGTGGTGCCTAACCCTGCCAACCTGGGTGCGGCCGACAACACGACAGCCTGGTGGACTGAGTTCACCGACGACATCAAGATTGAACCGGGTGAAGCCTACGAGGTGAAGTTCGTCAACTATGGTGGCGGCAGCAACTGGAACAACTTCGTCATCATCCTGCGCAATGCCGCCAAGGACTACGAGTATGGTGTGTTCCGCTCCGACAACTGGTGCTGGAGCACCGACTATCCCGACGGTGCCAACAGCGACAGTTTCTGCCAGAAGCAGATGGAGAGCAGCGACCGCAACTGGGCTACCTGGCTGAAGGCCATGGACTGCTCGAAGTGTACCGCCACCATTACTAACAGCGGTAACGGTACGGCTGAGATCAACATCATCATGATAGGTTCCGACGGTGTCACCTACAAGCAGACCTACAAGAACATCGAGGTGAAGGACAAGGACGACCTGTACTTCTCGTTCACGGTGGACAACAGCCACGTGGAGTTCGTCACCGAGTTTGTAGACATTCCCGATAGCGAACCCGCCTCGATGACGCTGACAGGTGCTCCGAAGAAGGTGATGCTGGGTACCACGTTCGAGGATGCCTTCGCCAATGTCGGTGCTGTCGTCACGTATGAGAACGAGCTGACCAAGACCGTCGAGGCTGCCGACCTGACCCTGCAGTCTATCCCTGACATGAACAGCGTAGGCACCAAGACGCTCGTTGCCGTCTACAACAAGACCTACCTGGGTGGGAACAGCACGAAGCCCCTCGTGGCTACCGTGACGTTCGAGGTGGTTGACAAGATGTACACCACGCTGGGTAACCTCGACAACTCTACCCCATTCTTTGGTGCCCGCTCCGACCTGATAAAGATTGGTCCGAAGGAGAGCTTCATAACCAGCTTCACCAACTACACCAACGGCCAGGCCAACTGGAACAACTTCATCGTCGTGCTGAGCAAGGGCGACCTCACGCTGGGTGCTGCCGGCGAGTATGCCGTGCTGCGTGCCGACAACTTTGGCTGGGGTAACGGCTATGGCGCATGTACGCCATCATGCAGCCATACTGACTGGGGCGCTTGGCTTGCTGCCATGAATGGCGGCAAGGTGAACCTCACCGTGACCAACAACGGCGACGGCACTGCCGACGTGGAGGCCGTTACGGTAGGAAGCGACGGCAACTTGTACACGCAGACCTACAAGGGCATCAACACCATCGATCCCGACGACTTCTACCTCAGCCTGACGATGGAGGGCGCTCACCTTGAGTTCGACTCCGTGGTGGGCGAGGAGAACAATACGTCTCCCTTCTTCGGTGCACGTTCGGGTGTCATCACCGTTCCTGCCGGACAGACTGTCTCCACACGCTTCAGGAACTACACCAACGGACTGGCCAACTGGAACAACTACCTGCTGGTCATCTGTAAGGCCGACCTGACGCTGGGTGCTGCCGGAGAGTATGCCGTGCTGCGTGCCGACAACTACGGCTGGGGCAACAGCTATGCTGGCTGTACGCCTGCTTGCAGCCATACTGACTGGGCTGCTTGGCTCGCTGCCATGAACGAGGGCTTGGTAACGGTTTCTGTCACCAACAAGGGCGATGGCACAGTAGACGTAAAGGCTGTCACGAAGGGTAGCGACGGCGTGGAGTACACGCAGACCTACACCGGTATCAGCCCCGTCGATGCTGCCGACGTCAACATGTACCTCACGATAGAGGGAGCACACATCGTATTCGAGTAAATCACTAAAATGAAGAACAATATGAAACTTATCAATAAACTTATAGCGCTGTTTGCCATCGGAATGATGGCAACAGCCTGTACGGACAGCCTTAACGAGGTGAACATCCCGTTGTCTGTCTCAACGCCCGACGTGCCCACGGCTACCATCAAGGCTACATCGGCGAAAGTGACGGCCACGGCTGCCGGCTCACATCTTATCAGCCGAGGCATCTGCTATGCCACCTCTCCGAATCCCACCATCGATGACTACAAGGTGACGGCCTTCAATAAGGACATGGCGCTGATCATCACCGGTCTGCAGCCCAGCACCACCTACTATGTACGTAGCTTTGTACAGACCAGCTACGAGGTCAAGTACTCTCAGGAGGTCTCCTTCACCACGACGGCCTCGACTGTCGACGTCGAGGATGACCCACAGGCCGGCGGCCCTGCCAACCTGACGCGTGTCAGCGTTCACGACCCGAGCATTGTGTGGGATCACGCCACTGGCACCTATTACGTGTTTGGTTCCCATCGTGCTGCCGCCAAGAGCAACAACCTGATGACGTGGACGGCCTTCACGGCTCCCTGGGCTTCGGCCACCAGTTCGAATGCCGCCAACACCGATGCCTTCACCACACCTCAGGTGACTACGTTCACGAAGGGTGGTAAGGTGTATAGCCTCAACTTCGACGCCTTAGCATGGTCAACCCGCGGCAATGCCTCCTACGACATTGGCGGCAACATGTGGGCACCCGATGTCATCTACAACAAGCGACTGGGCAAGTGGTGTATGTACCTCAGCATCAACGGCGACGGCTGGTACTCCAGCATCATCATGCTGACCTCGAACAAGATAGAGGGTCCCTACCGCTATCAGGCTCCTGTGGTGATGAGCGGCTTCCGCTCGGGTGACTCCTACAAGTCCACTGACTTGGAGATTGTGCTGGGCGAGCAGGCTTCGCTGCCCGCACGCTATGCACCGAGCGACAACTATGGCAACCACTGGCCCAACGCCATTGACCCCTGCGTGTTCTACGACGAGGACGGCAAGCTGTGGATGTCGTATGGCTCGTGGAGCGGTGGCATCTTCATGCTTGAGCTGGACGAGGAGACTGGTCTGCGCGACTATGACGTGACATACGAGGAGAGCACGACGTCCGACCCCTACTTCGGCAAGAAGGTTGCCGGTGGTCACTATGCTTCGGGCGAGGCCAGCTACATCGAGTACATCGGTGGCTACTACTTCCTCTTCGTCACCAACGGCGGTCTGGCTGCCGGCGGCAACCCCAACAACTACAACAACGGTGGTTACCAGATGCGCGTGTTCCGCTCGGAGAATCCCGACGGTCCCTACGTAGACAGCAAGGGAGCCAGTGCCGTGTTCAGCAGTTACGCCCTCAACTTCGGTCCGAAGGAGAACGACAACAACCGTGGTGTCAACATCTTTGGTGCCTACGACGAATGGGGCTATCAGACGGTTGGCGACTGGGGCGAGCGCTCTCAGGGTCACAACAGCATCATTGCTGCTGAGGACGGACGAACCTATCTGGTATATCACACCCGCTTCCAGAACCGTGGCGAGGGGCACGAGGTACGTGTCCACCAGGTTTACCAGAACGAGGAAGGCTGGCTTGTGGCCGCTCCGTTTGAGTACACCGGCGAGGGCATCAAGAGTGCCGGCATCTCTGCAGCCCAGAAGGTGGCTACTGCCAACATCCCCGGCAAGTACATGCTGCTGACCCACAACTACAAGCTGGACCACACCGCCAAGGCCTATGAGACTCCCGTGGAGGTGACGCTGAATGCCGACGGTACCATCAGCGGTGCCAAGACGGGTACATGGACCACTAAGTCTGGTACTTCTTACATCACCATCAACATTGGTGGCGAGTACAAGGGTGTGATGGTGCCGCAGATTATGGAGCCGAAGGATGTCAAGACTCCTTGCTTCACAGCCCTGAACAGTCAGACGGGCGTTACCATCTGGGGCTACCGCTATGCCGACTAATGCGAAATGCGCTTTCGCTAATTCTTACACCTAAAGGTATAAGCGAGCAAAGCTCGTAGGATAATTGATAATTGAAAAATCCGTA
>Ga0247608_10000216_pt1 | contig 104267 bp, 95 predicted proteins | sample 176DNAGHGlowgp2_FD_193490 | JGI IMG/M metagenome (GOLD analysis project Ga0247608, IMG submission 193490) | Sheep rumen microbial communities from Palmerston North, Manawatu-Wanganui, New Zealand - 1766 DNA GHGlow gp2 | ecosystem: Host-associated > Mammals > Digestive system > Stomach > Rumen ... | reverse complement strand
TATCTGGATAGATGTAAGTAGCTGAGTTTTTAGCTGTATAGTAGAAATGTAGTCCGCTCGTCTAAAGCGAGCAGGTGTCGTCAGACACCTATAGGAAGCACGCGACTTCAGTCGTGTGAGGCTTCACTTATCATCTACTATGAGACCGGTCAGCCGGTCTCTTTTTATATATAGTATTAATGTTGAAAAAAGTCGAAATATTCGGTAAAATTATTAAAGGTATGTAATTCTTTTGAAAAGAAAGATTTGAGGAGATAATATGATAGAAAACAACACCCCCGAAGAGGAAATGAAGGTAGAGCTTAATCTTGATGACGGTTCGACAGTCATGTGCGAAGTCATTACAATACTAGAAGTTAACGGCAAAGAATATATAGCCCTTCTTCCGGAAGGTCAGGATGATTCTGAGGACCAGGATGTATGGTTCTATGCTTATTATGAGAACCCGGATGATACCAACGAAGAGCCAGAGCTTACATATATCGAAGATGATGCTGAGTATGACGCTGTTTGTGAAGCGTTTGACGAGTTTCTTGATGAATGTGAGTATGACAACGAGGATTAATGAATAATGAACTGAAGATATCATACGGTAAGCCTTATCCGCTGGGTGCTACATATCTCGGAAATAACCAAGTGAATTTCGCAGTTGTAGTTAGCACCGATGAACAGTGCGGTATTATTCTGTATGATAAAAAGACAAAAACAGAAGAGAGACTATCTTTCTGCTGTTCAAACAAGGTCGGTAATATACGATGTATGAAAGTTTCAGGTATAGATCCTGACCGGTTTGATTACAATTATTATATAGGCGAAAACATACTCCACGATGCTTACGCAAAGATAATTCTCGGCAATGAAAACTGGGGTAAATTGCCAACAAATCTGCGTGCCGGTATATATAACGACGATTATGATTGGGAAAAGGATAAAAATCCACTTATTCCTTTTAATGATTCTGTTATCTATGCTCTTCATGTCAGAGGTTTTACTAAGCATAAGAGCAGCATGGTTCAAAATCCTGGAACTTTTATGGGTATCATCGAAAAGATTCCATATATAAAGGATCTTGGTGTTACTGCTCTCGAACTGATGCCTGTTTACAACTTTATAGAATTGGAACCGCCTGTAAAGGAGAATGGCGAATTTTCGCTCGGGGCATATGAACCGGTTGAGCCCAAGCTTAACTATTGGGGGTATAAAGATAGTTTTTACTTTGCACCCAAGAGTTCATATAGTCCGAAGAATACTAAGGCGTCGCAAGGATTCAAGGATATGGTCAAGGCTTTGCACAAGCAAGGTCTAGAAGTAATACTTCAGTTTTTCTTTCCAGAGACTGTAAAACAGGGATATATTATCGAAGTATTAAAATACTGGATGCAGGAATACCATGTTGACGGTTTTCATCTAATGGGGAGTAAATTGCCTTTAGCATTGCTAGGAACCGAACCAATGCTTGCAAATACCAAGATCATTTGTGAAAGCTTTCCTCTTGATGAGATTTATGAACATAATGATGAACCTGCATATAAGAATCTTGCAGTTTGTAAAGATACATATATGTATGATATGCGAAGACTGTTAAAGTCCGATGAGGGAATGGTATTACGCGCTCTCGAGTATATAAAGAATGTTCCTGATAAAATAGGCGATGTTCACTATATTACACACTGCAATACATTCACCTTGATGGATTTAGTAAGTTATGACAGAAAGCATAACGAGTCAAATGGTGAAAACAATCATGATGGTGCTCCCTATAATGGTTCATGGAACTGCGGATATGAAGGACCGACTGCCAGAATTGCTGTAAAGAAGCTTCGTCATAAACAGATAAAAAATGCGATTCTTTTAAATTTGATGAGCAAAACAACCCCCCTGATAGTAGCGGGTGATGAATTCGGTAACAGCCAAAATGGCAACAATAACCCTTACTGTCAAGACAGCACTGTCACTTGGCTAAACTGGAATAATCTAAATAAGAACAGCGATATATTCGATTTCATGAAAAATGCTATTGCTTTCAGGCTGTCACATAAGATTCTCACCTTGCCTCAATCTTATAAGATGACCGATTATATTCAATGCGGATATCCTGACTTGAGTTTTCACTGCAGTGATCTTTGGAGAGTAGATACAGATATTCTTAGCAGACAGTTTGCCATGTTATATTGCGGCAAATATACGCAAGACGATGAATTCATTTATATCGCCGTAAATCTGCATTGGACATGTCATGATTTTGCTATACCTAAGCTTCCTAAAGGATATAAATGGAAGATAATTGCAAATACCAGCGGTACTGACGATCCAAAAGTTACCGATAATGATCATGCCCAGATTATTGTAAAAGAAAGAAGCATCGTTATAATGCTGGGTAACAAAAATAAATGAGCGCATTCCAACATTTAAAGACAGTAAATAAGCACAGAAAGCTTGTCAGGCAGGGTTGCTTTGCAGTAGGTCTCTATAAGCAGGGTCTTTTACATGACATGAGCAAGTATTCACCAACCGAGTTTTGGGTTGGTGCCAAATACTACCAGGGAACAAGAAGTCCCAATAACGCCGAAAGAGAAGATATCGGATATTCATCTGCATGGCTTCATCATAAAGGGCGTAACAAGCATCATTATGAATACTGGATAGATTATTCAATACATAATGCTCCTCCAGGAATGCATGGAATGATGCCTGCACCCATGCCAATTAAATATATCGTTGAAATGTTGATGGACAGGGTCGCCGCATGCAAGGTATATAATGGAGATGCCTATACCAACAGTTCTCCTATGGAGTATTATAATAAAGGTCTCGATCCGGCTCCTATGCATCCCAAGACAAAAGCCTTTCTGGAGCTCTTCCTTAGAATGCTTGAAGTCTGGGGAGAAGAAGATACATATGCTTTTATAAAAGAAAACATTGTATCAAGAGCCAAGAAATTTGATGATAAGGATAGTCTGCAATTCTGTCTTGATTTCTGTGAACGCGGTCAAAGAAGACTGAAAAAAGACAGTTTGCAGCATAAGGGTTATTTAAAGTAGGTATATCAGATCATATAATGGAGGCTTAAAGTGTATATCGGAAGGGGTAGCAGCAGAAGCGTAGTTACAGCTATAGTTGTAGTTTGTTCCATTTTGTGTGTTGGATTTATGCTATTTGCCAATGCGTTTTTAGGATTCTATCTAGGAATATGCAATACACGTTTTGTTGAAAAGAACTGTATCAACGAAGGAGTATCAGCTAGACTTGGATTGACTTCTGATGATATGCATAAAGTAATAGAGCAGTGGATGAGCTCATTAAAGAAAGGAACTGAACCTTCGGCGAATGTTATCATTAACGGAGATAATGTAGAATTCTTCTCTACAACTGATAAAGAGATCATAACTCAAGCCTCTAAGAGATTTATACTGTTAAGAAGGCTTTCCTATACATTTATCGGTATAGCAATTGCATTGTTTTTGATCGTTTTGCTTGAGGGCAGAGCAATTATTCTTAGAAATACGATTGCCATAACATGGGGCATACTCTTGTTTGTTGGTGCCGCAGTAATGATATTCGTACAAATGAATCCTGCAAAATTCAGAGAAGGTTTCTTTACAGATGTGATCATGAGAGGCAAAGCACTTGAAGGATGGAGAGCTGAGATCATAAACCATGCTATGATAAAGAACGGCTTTGTAATGGAAGTATGCCTGTTTTTAATTGTACAGCTTTTATTCCTTGTATTTGTTAACGGTTTTACCGGCAGTAAAAAAGATAAGAAAAGAAGAAGGTAGCGGGTGATATTATGTCAGATAAATACGTAGCATATGTATCAACATATACGCAGGGTGATAATTACGGTATTCATATTTATGATGTCGATCTTGATGAAGGGAAATTTGTACTGAAAGATAAGGTGAAGATATCAAATTCATCATATGTAACGATTACTCATAATTCGAAATATCTTTATTCCATCACCGATTTTGGAGTTGAAGCTTACAAGATTGAACCAGACGGAAGTCTTTCAATCCTGGGAAATAGTGGAATAAATGGTATGAGAGGTTGCTATCTCTCAACAGATTATGAAGACAAGTTTCTGTTTGTTGCGGGATATCATGACGGTAAAATTACTGTTCTCAAACTTAAGGAAGACGGAAATATTGACGGTATATGTGATGAAATATTCCATAAAGGATGGGGAAACGTTGCTGAACGAAACTTTAGGCCTCACGTAAGTTGTGTAAAGATGACAAGAGACAACAAATATCTTTGTGCAGCTGATCTGGGTATGGATTACATAGATGTATATACTGTAAACAAGACTACTGGTAAACTCAAGCTCATTGATATCATTCATTCAGAGCAGAATTCCGCTCCTAGACACATCAAGTTTTCCAAAGATGGACATCATATGTATGTTGTTCATGAGTTAAACAACAAAATCGATGTTTATGAATATCTTGATAAAGGAAATGATCCTACATTTGACAAAATACAGACTATATCTACAGTTAATGATTATTTTGCAAAGGGATCGGCAGCAAGCGCTCTCAGCATATCAAAAGATGGCAAATACATGGTTAGTTCAAATGCCGGAGATAACAGCGTTGTTATATTTTCAATGGATCAGCATTCCGGTGAGATGACCAAAGTATTATGCCTTCCCATAAGCGGAGATTATCCTAAAGACGCCTGTCTTTTCCCTGATAACAGGCATCTTGTAAGTCTTAATCACGAATCAAATACTATGACATTTTTTACAGTTGATCTTGAAAAAGGCCTGTTGATGATGAATCAAAAAGAGATAAAGGTTCAGAAACCCAACTGCATTATATTTCATAAACTTGGTCAGGAATAATGAACACAGACAAGAGAAAAGAACTTATAAACAAATGCAGAAAATTTGCATCTAAGGGCGAGTTTTGTCTTACTCTTGCAACTGTCTATATTTTCTGTGTGATAGTTTTATCAAATATTTACAGTCATTTCAAAAAGATAATAATTGGGGGTATAGCCGCATTATGTGCGGCTATTGTATTGATATCAGGATACAGATATTATATCCAAAATGATATTGATAAAGCTGAAGATTCCAGCGTTACAGCAATTAATGACACCCCCGCAGGAAGCGATTTGATACCTGATACAATTAATGAAGAGCATAACGATACCAACATAGACGAACTCATAAAGCCTGCGACTGATGTACTCATTGATGAAACTGTTAAAACAGAAGACATAAACAGCGTAGAAATACTTGTAAGCAAACTGAAGCCAATACCCGAAGACAGAATATTCATTCTTGATTATGTCGTGCCGGGTAAAAGATGTGATTCAAGAGCTGTTCAACCAATGAAGGATATGTTAGAGGCTGCTTTGAATGATGAAATAAAACTTGTTATAAGTTCTGCCTATAGAGACAACAAAAGACAGGATGAACTGTTTGATCAAAAAATAAAGAAATATATGAATTACGGATATTCATATTTGGAAGCATACAAAAAAGCCGCAAATGAACTCTCAATCCCAGGGACCAGCGAGCATGAGATCGGTCTTGGTTTTGATATTATGAGTGATGATCACCAGAAATTAGATGAAGCTTTTGGTGATACTGATGCCGGTATTTGGCTTGCCAATAACAGTTATAAGTATGGTTTTATTCTACGCTATCCCAAAGGTAAAGAAGATATAACAGGAATACAGTATGAACCATGGCATTTCAGATATGTAGGTGTTGATGTTGCCACATCAATATATAATCAAAGATCTACTCTTGAGGAATATTGGAAAGGACTTAAATGACAGAATATAAACTTCTCACTTGTGACGGCAGTGCAAAAAGAGCTCAATATAATACTGTTCACGGAACGATACAAACTCCCGTATTTATGAATGTAGGTACAGCTGCTGCAATTAAAGGTGCACTTTCAACAGAAGACCTTGAACGTATAGGATGCCAGGTAGAACTGTCAAACACATACCACCTTCATGTGCGTCCCGGTGATGAGATTGTAAAAAAACTTGGCGGAATTCATAAATTCATGAACTGGAACAGACCGGTACTTACAGATTCAGGAGGATTTCAGGTATTTTCGCTTGCAGGCTTAAGAAAGATCAAGGAAGAAGGTGTTACCTTCAATTCCCATATTGATGGTCGTAAGATTTTCATGGGGCCAGAAGAGAGTATGACGATACAGTCAAATCTAGGTTCCACGATAGCAATGGCTTTTGATGAATGCGCACCTGCACTTGCTGACAAGAAATATGTCACAAACAGCGTTGACAGAACAACAAGATGGCTTGAGCGATGCAAGAAAAAAATAAATGAGCTCAATAGCCTTGATGATACTGTAAACAAAGAACAATTGTTATTTGGTATCAATCAGGGTGCCATATATGCAGATATCAGAAAAGAACACGCAATAAAGATTGCTGACATGGATCTTCATGGATATGCCATCGGAGGCCTTGCTGTCGGTGAAACTCACGAACAGATGTATGAGATAATAGAGACTGTCGTTCCATATCTTCCAAAGGATAAACCTACATATCTAATGGGAGTTGGAACTCCAGCCAATATCCTTGAAGCAGTTGAACGAGGTATAGATTTCTTTGACTGTGTTTATCCGAGCAGAAACGGACGCCACGGACATGTATATACCAATTTGGGCAAGTTGAATCTTTTTAATCAGAGATATGAGCTTGATGACAGACCTATCGAGGAAGGTTGTAAGTGTCCAACATGTCAAAGATATTCCAGAGCATATATAAGGCATCTTTTAAAAGCTAAGGAAATGCTGGGAATGAGACTCTGTGTTCTCCATAATCTGTACTTTTATAATACAATGATGGAAGAAATCAGAGATGCGATAGACAGGCATGATTTTGCTGAGTATAAAAGGAATAAACTGGATGGTTTATCTCATGGATGCTAGATCATAGATGAAAAATATTTACTTGTATATTTAATAAAACTACTGTAATATATTTTGGTGTATATTATACGAATATATGAGTTTCCAGGAGGGATTATATGAACGGATTATTATTGTCAACAGATGCTGCTGCAGCTGCAGGAAGTGCAACAGGAAGCGGTATCATCATAGTACTTTATATAGTGATTTTTGGTGTATTCATCTATTTTATGATGATAAAGCCTCAAAAGAAAGAGCAGAAAAGAATTGCTGCCATGTATCAGGACATGGAGATAGGTGATACAGTCGTAACTACCAGCGGTTTTTACGGTGTGCTGATCGATATTACAGATGATTCTGTCATCGTTGAGTTCGGAAGCAATAAAAACTGTCGTATACCGATGGAGAAGTCAGCTATCAAGCAGATAGAAAAGGCAAATGCCGAAGAATGATCAGAATGAGACCACTGCTTGATGCGGTGGTCTTTTGATACTAAACAAAAAGGAGATTTTTTATGAATATGGATATTGCCGTCATTCGCGGTGACGGAATAGGACCTGAAATTGTAAATGAAGCGATAAAGGTGCTAGATGCTGTATGTGAAAAATATGGACACAGTATAAATTACGAACATATACTCATGGGCGGATGTTCTATTGATGCAACCGGCGAACCTCTTACAGATAATGCTGTGAAGATTGCCAAATCAAAAGATGCCGTTCTACTTGGTTCGATAGGCGGAAACACTCAGACATCACCTTGGTATAAGCTTCCTCCCAGCTTAAGACCGGAAGCCGGACTTTTAAAGATCAGAAAAGAACTGGGATTATTCGCTAATCTGCGTCCCGCTTATCTTTATCCAGAGTTAAAAGACGCTTGTCCTTTAAAGGAAGAAGTAGCCTCAAAAGGCTTTGACATGATGATGATGCGTGAACTCACCGGTGGACTGTATTTCGGTGAGAGATACACGAAGGAAATAGACGGTGTTTTGACCGCTGTAGATACTTTGACTTACAACGAGAACGAGATAAGGAGAATAGCGATCAAAGGATTTGATATTGCTATGAAGCGACGAAAGAAGGTGACCCTAGTTGATAAAGCCAACGTTCTTGATTCATCTAGATTATGGAGAAAAGTTGTTGATGAAGTCGCAAAAGATTATACTGAGGTTGAATACGGAGTAATGCTTGTCGACAATTGCGCAATGCAGCTCGTTAAAGATCCCGCTCAGTTTGATGTAGTACTCACTGAGAACATGTTTGGCGATATACTTTCTGATGAGGCTTCAATGATCACTGGCTCTATCGGTATGCTTCCCTCAGCATCTCTGAACGAAACAAAATTCGGTCTTTATGAACCTTCTGGCGGTTCAGCACCTGATATAGCAGGCAAGAATATTGCTAATCCTCTAGCAACGATCTTAAGTGCAGCTATGATGTTAAGATATACTTTTGATCTTGATAAAGAAGCAGATGCAATAGAAAATGCTGTTAAAGCGGTACTCGAAGAAGGATATAGGACTATCGATATTGCAAAACCCGGCGAACCGCAGGTTAAATGCGATGAAATGGGAAGTCTTGTCGCCCAGAGGGTTTAATTCATTCTTATATAACAAGAGGAGAAATTTGTTGTGGATGAAATAAGCAGGGAGCCGGAACTCAAAGGAGCAGATGGAGCAGCGATAGTTTTCGGTCTCATCAATCTAGCTTTCGTTGGATTATTCTTTCTACTAAAGAAAGTATTTCTAGGTGCCGGATTCGCACTATTCTTTATGCTTGGTTTTTACTCAGTATGCCAGGCGATAAAATACGGTATAAAAGAAAAGAACATGAAATATCTTGGTATGGGTATGCTGGGATTGATTTTAAATATTGTTTCTTTGGGTTTATTGATATTATTAGTAATCAGAACATTTACAGTTTAACAAAAAGGAGTTGACAATTATGCAGAGTGATAACATGAAATGTGGCCTTCAGCAGGCACCAGCCCGTTCACTTTTAAACGCGCTCGGATATACGGCTGAAGAGATTAAGAAACCTATGGTCGGCATAGTATGTTCATACAACGAAATAGTTCCCGGTCATATGAATCTTGATAAGATTGCAGAAGCAGTAAAACTCGGTGTTGCAGAAGCCGGTGGCACGCCGGTCATGTTCCCTGCGATCGCTGTATGCGATGGAATCGCTATGGGACATATCGGAATGAAATATAGTCTTGTAACAAGAGACCTTATTGCAGATTCAACAGAAGCAATGGCTATTGCTCATCAGTTTGATGCTCTTGTAATGATTCCCAACTGTGATAAAAACGTACCCGGTCTTTTAATGGCAGCTGCTAGAGTAAATATCCCGACAGTTTTCGTTTCAGGCGGTCCTATGCTCGCTGGTCATATTCATGGAAGAAAAAGAAGTCTTTCATCAATGTTTGAAGCTGTTGGAGAGCGCACAGCAGGCAAAATAGATGATGCAGAAGTATTGGAGTTTGAAGAGAAGGTTTGTCCTACATGCGGATCTTGTTCCGGTATGTATACGGCAAACTCTATGAACTGTCTTACAGAAGTACTCGGAATGGGACTTCCCGGAAATGGCACAATACCTGCAGTTTATTCAGAGAGACTTCGTCTTGCCAAGAAAGCCGGATATGCTGTCATGGATATGCTTAACAAGAACATTCGTCCGCGTGATATCATCACAAAAGATGCAATTCTCAATGCACTTACAGTAGATATGGCACTTGGTTGTTCAACCAACTCTATGCTTCATCTCCCTGCAATAGCACATGAGATTGGATTTGATTTTGATATATCATTTGCTAATCCTATAAGCGAGAAAACTCCTAATCTTTGTCATCTTGCACCTGCTGGTCCTACATATATGGAAGATCTTAATGAGGCAGGCGGTGTATATGCAGTAATAAAAGAGCTTTGCGATCTTGGTTTGATCAATGAAAACTGTATGACTGTAACAGGCAAGACAATCGGTGAAGCTGTAAAGAATGCTGTTAACAGAAATCCTGAAGTTATAAGACCAACCGATAATCCATACTCAAAAACAGGAGGTCTTGCTGTTCTTAAAGGGAATCTTGCCCCCGATGGGTCTGTTGTAAAAAGATCTGCAGTTGTTCCTGAGATGCTCAAGCATGAAGGTCCTGCCCGTGTATTTGATTCTGAAGAAGATGCAATTGCCGCAATTTTGGGCGGAAAGATAGTTGATGGCGATGTTGTTGTTATTCGTTATGAAGGTCCCAAAGGTGGTCCGGGTATGAGAGAGATGCTTAATCCCACCTCTGCGATAGCTGGTATGGGACTCGGTAGTACTGTTGCTCTGATCACTGATGGTAGGTTTTCCGGTGCAAGCCGTGGAGCTTCTATAGGTCATATTTCACCTGAAGCTGCAGTAGGCGGTCCGATAGCCCTTGTTGAAGAAGACGATATAATCGAGATAGATATTAACAACTATTCAATAAACCTTAAGGTGTCTGATGAAGAGCTTTCTAAGAGGAAAGCTGCTTGGATGCCTCGCGAACCAAAGGTAAATACAGGATATCTTGCAAGATATGCTTCAATGGTTACAAGCGGTAACAGAGGTGCAATACTTGAAATACCAGGATCATGCAAATAACTAAGAAAGAGGAAAAGACAGATGCAGTTATCAGGTTCAGAGATAGTAATAGAATGTTTAAAAGAACAGGGTGTTGATACCGTATTCGGATATCCCGGTGGCACAATACTAAATATTTATGATGCACTATACAAGCACCCCGAGATAAATCATGTGCTTACCAGTCATGAGCAGGGAGCCGCACATGCAGCTGACGGTTACGCCAGGAGTACAGGAAAAGTAGGAGTATGTATGGCTACAAGCGGTCCTGGTGCTACAAATCTTGTTACAGGTATAGCTACCGCATTTATGGATTCAGTTCCGTTAGTTGCGATAACAGCAAATGTAAATCTGCCCTTACTTGGAAAGGATACTTTCCAGGAAGTTGATATTGCAGGCGTTGTTATGCCCATAACCAAGCATAGCTTTATCGTTAAGGACATCAAGATACTTGCAAAAACAATAAGAAAAGCATTCGATATTGCTAGGAGCGGACGTCCAGGGCCTGTACTTGTTGATATCACCAAAGATGTAACTGCTGCAATATGTGATTTCAAACCCCAAAAGCCTAAGGCTCCTCAGAAAACTAAAAAGTATACTGATACCGATATTGCTAAGGCTGTCGAACTCATCAAGAAAGCCAAGAAGCCTTTCATTTACGTTGGTGGCGGTGCGATCCTTTCAGGAGCAACTAAGGAAGTTGCTGAATTTGCAGATATGATAGATGCACCTGTTTGCGATACACTTATGGGTAAGGGTGCTTTTGATTCATACTCAGACAGATATACCGGTATGATAGGAATGCATGGTACAAAAGCTAGTAATTTCGGAGTAACTGAATGTGATCTGCTTATTGCACTTGGTGCAAGATTTTCCGATCGAGTTACTGGTAATGCAAAGAAATTTGCTAAAAACGCAAAGATTCTGCAATTTGATATAGATGCAGCCGAGATTGATAAGAATATCAAAACAACCGCAAGTGTAGTCGGCGATCTTAAAGAGAGCCTTACTGATGTTCTTTCAAAACTTGAAAAGGCAGATCATAAAGAATGGATGGAGCACATCAAGGAGCTCAAGGAGAAATATCCTCTCGAATATCATAAAGATGTTCTTACCTGTCCATATATTATTGAGCAGATAGATAAGGCTACAAAAGGTAAGGCTATCATATCTACAGATGTAGGCCAGCATCAGATGTGGGCTGCACAGTTCTATCATTACACGAATCCTAGAACCTTCTTATCAAGCGGAGGATTAGGAACTATGGGCTATGGTCTGGGGGCATGCATCGGTGCAAAAGTCGGAAATCCTGATAAGATCTGCGTTAACATCGCCGGTGATGGTTGCTTCCGTATGAACCTCAATGAACTTGCTACTGCCAGCAGATACAACATACCTATTATTCAGGTCGTGATCAATAATCACGTTCTCGGAATGGTAAGGCAGTGGCAGACACTTTTCTATGATAAGAGATACTCAAATACTGTACTTGAGGATAAGGTTGACTTCTGCAAGGTAGCAGAGGGACTTGGTTGTGAAGCTATACTTGTAACGAAAAAAGAAGAAGTTCTGCCTGCTATAGAAAAAGCTCTTAAGCTCAAAAAGCCGGTTGTACTTAACTGCATTATCGAAAAGGACGAGAGCGTATTTCCTATGGTGCCTGCCGGCGCTCCGATATCTGATGCTTTTGATGAAAAGGATTTAATAGCAAAGAAAAACTAAAATTATGAAGAAGAGCCAGAAACTGATCATCTTCATATTGAGTGCAATAATAATGCTGGGCTTGATGTATTTAGGCCCGGCATATTATTATGCGCATAATTATTCGAATCAGAAATGCTTTCTTTTTGGAACATACATTAATGGAATCTATTGTACAGGACTGAGTGTTGATGAAGTTCTAGATCTCATTTCCAAAGATTACAGGCCCCAAAATACAGTAATGACCATAAATGACAGATCATATATTGCTGATATGTCAGTGATCGGATATGAAACCGATTATCGTACTCCTCTTATACAGATACTTAACGATCAGAATCCATATTTATGGTTTAAACAGCTCGGTAAAGAAAAAAGAGATCAAATAATAGTCCCTATTGTCACTGTAAACGAGGAAGGATTTGATTCTTTTTTTGATTCACTTGATCTCAAAGAAGAAAAACCTTCCCTTAATGATGTCTATATAGAACTAACAGAAAATGGTTACGAGCTTATTGATGGGAAGAAACCAGTTTTAAATGTTGATAAAGTAAAAACATATTTTCTAGAATCGATAAAAGCAGGTGAAGATATAGTAAATATAGATGATAGTTATTATGATAGTCAGGAATACAGCGTTGCAGAAAAGAACCTTATAGATTACTATAATGAACTCGAATTGCATCAGAGAAGGCTTGTTACATACGTCTTTGGCAAAGAGAGCAAAAGGATATCAAAACGCGAATGGGCAGAACTTATGAATACGGGAAGCGATCTCATAACAAGGATAAATCCCGATATGATAGGTTCAGAAAATATCAGTTATACGATAGATGAAAACAAGGCAATTGATTTCATAGATGAATTTCTTGATGAATATAATACATACAATAACAGATATTTCAGAGGCCATAATGGTGCTCTTGTTCATGTGACAAAAGGCAACTACGGAAATAAACTTGATATAAAAAGAGAGGAAAACTGGTTTAAGGAATTTGTTAACAGCGGTATCGACTACGCAACTCGTACCCCCGTTTATATCATAGAAGCCAAACACAGAGAAAAGAATGATTTTGGTGATACTTTTATAGAAGTCAGCCTTGATGAACAGTATATGTGGTATTACGTTGACGGTGAAATATACGTAGAAACTCCCATTACAAGCGGTAGTTATGCACATGGTGGAACCGATCCCAGAGTAGTTTACGTATATACAAAGATACCAAACAAATGGCTTACAGGACCAACATGGCACAGTTTTGTAAAATACTGGGTTGCTATTCAGGGGGCTATTGGCATACATGATGCATCATGGAGAAGCGTGTATGGCGGGGATGAATACAAATACAACGGTTCGCACGGTTGTATCAATACTCCCGCTGAAGCTATGAAGAAAATATATGACAAAGTAGAGATTGGTACCCCTGTTATTGTATATTCAATAGAAAAGAATGGCGTAGAAGAAAAATGATTGTAATAATTGCGCCTTGACGATACGTATTTATGATTGTAAAATAATGCAAGTGTGAATTCTACATGAATCGCAACTTATAAATGATTTTCATAGGAGGAAAAAAAAGTGGCAAGAGTATATAACTTTTCCGCAGGTCCCGCAGTTTTACCTGAAGAAGTATTAAAAGAAGCTGCAGAAGAAATGATGGATTACAGGGGAAGCGGCATGTCCGTTATGGAGATGAGCCACCGTTCCAAAGTTTATGACAATATAATCAAGGAAGCGGAAGCTGATTTAAGAGAGTTAATGAATATCCCTGATAACTATAAGGTTTTGTTCCTTCAGGGTGGTGCCAGCCAGTTTTTCGCTGAAGTTCCTATGAACATGATGAAGAACAAAAAGGCAGGCTACATTATAACTGGCCAGTGGGCAAAGAAAGCATATCAGGAAGCAAAGATTTACGGCGAAGCTGTAGAACTTGCATCTAGTGCAGACAAGACATTCTCATATATTCCTGATTGTTCTGATCTTCCTATCACAGACGATATGGATTATGTTTATATCTGTGAAAACAATACTATTTATGGTACAAAATTTAAAACACTTCCCAACACAAAAGGCAAGGATCTTGTATCCGATGTATCTTCATGCTTCTTATCAGAACCTGTTGATGTTTCAAAATATGCTGTAATCTATGGCGGCGTCCAGAAGAACGTTGGGCCTGCAGGCTGTGTTATTGCGATCATCAGAGAAGACCTTATAACAGATGATGTTCTGCCCGGAACACCTACGCTGCTTAAGTGGAAGACTCAGGCAGATGCTGATTCTCTTTACAATACTCCTCCTTGCTATACGATCTATATCTGCGGCAAGGTATTCAAGTGGCTCAAGAAAATGGGCGGACTTGAAAAGATGAAAGAGCTTAACGAGCAGAAGGCAAAAATCCTTTATGATTTCCTTGACAGCAGTGAACTGTTTAAAGGAACCGTTGTTAAAGAAGATCGTTCACTTATGAATGTTCCTTTCGTTACAGGAAACGAAGAACTTGATGCAAAATTCGTAGCCGAAGCTAAGGCTGCGGGCTTTGAGAACCTTAAAGGGCACAGAAGTGTTGGAGGTATGAGAGCATCAATCTACAACGCTATGCCTATCGAAGGTGTCAAGGCTCTTGTTGAGTTCATGAAGAAGTTTGAAGCAGAAAATAAATAAGGAGTAAGAAATGTTTAAGTATAATTGCCTTAATCCGATAGCTGCCGTCGGACTCGAGAATTTTGACAGCAACTATGAAAAAACAGAAGATGTAAACGAAGCAGAGGGTATTCTTGTACGTTCAGCAAGCATGCATGAGATGGAGCTTTCAGATAAGCTTCTTTGTGTAGCTAGAGCCGGTGCCGGAGTAAACAATATTCCTCTTGATAAATGTGCAGAAAAAGGTATTGTAGTGTTCAATACTCCCGGTGCAAACGCAAACGGTGTTAAAGAGCTTGTTTTTGCAGGTATGCTACTTGCAAGCCGCGATATCACCGGCGGTATCGAGTGGGTAAAGAACAATGCAGGTGATGCAGAAATCGGTAAAGCTGCTGAAAAGGCTAAAAAGGCTTTCGCTGGAACTGAGATTCAGGGAAAGAAACTCGGTATTATTGGACTTGGTGCAATCGGTATAAAGGTTGCTAACGCAGCTACAAATCTCGGTATGACTGTACTTGGCTACGATCCTTATCTTTCAGTAGATCAGGCATGGAACTTAAGCCGTGCAGTAAAGCATGTAGTTAATGTAGATGATATCTACGCTGAATGTGACTACATAACAATACATGTTCCGCTTCTTGACAGCACCAAAGGCATGATAAACAAAGAAGCTATCGAAAAGATGAAAGACGGTGTTATAATCCTTAACTTTGCTCGTGATCTTCTTTGCAATGAAGCTGATGTTATTGAGGGCATCAAAGCAGGAAAGGTACGCAAGTACGTTTCTGATTTTCCGAATGCTACAACTGCTGGTCAGGATGGCTGTATTGTAATACCTCACCTTGGAGCTTCAACCGAGGAGTCAGAAGATAACTGTGCTGTTATGGCCGTAAAAGAATTGAGAGACTACCTCGAGAACGGAAACATCATTAACTCTGTTAATTACCCAAGATGCGACATGGGAATCTGCACCAAGGCAGGAAGAGTTGCTGTATTCCATAAGAATATCGCAAATATGATTGCTAGCTTCACAAAAGTATTCGGTGACAACAAGATCAATATTTCTGATATGACTAATAAATCTAAGGGTGATTTCGCATATACTATGCTTGATATCGAGAGCCCTGCTACAGATGAGATCATCAATGAGCTTAAAGCTATTGATGGTGTATACAGAGTTCGTGTTGTAAAATAATTTTACATGAAATATCTACTATAAAAGAAAGATTTAGTGTTTTTTGACAGGTCGTTATTAAACGACCTGTTTTCTCTTGGGATTAACTATCTGAACCCAGAACCGGAAGTTTAAATTTTTATCTGATTGTAAACTTGATTATGGATTTGTTACGGTTGTTGTAATAGAATTATGTTTGTTAATGGTTTAACCAAGACTGATTTATATATGTTAATAATTGGTTGAACCTAATATAGAGCGATGATTCAAAAGTTATAATCATAGTTTTAGCACCGGATTTCAACTTTGAAGCGCTGATCATATCATATTGAAAGGGAATGTGATTTATTATCACACGGTAATGTAACATGAAAAATCTGAAGATGCGAACCGTTGTTATTTCTATCGTCGCCATCGCTGCAGCGATCGGAATCATTTTACTTTGTTCTCTTGCGATGTTTAATACTAATCGTATTTTGAAAGAGCAGATCAATGATAATATGACAACTTATCTTGATTCTCAGGTCAAATCCGTAGAAGAATTTGTTAAACAGGCAGAGCAGAAATTGATCCTTTATTCTGAAAGTCCGGTTGTAACAGATCTGATAGATGATGACAGAGCTGATTATGCTAAGAACAAAAGCAGGCAGCTTCCTGCATTTAACGACGAGAAATATAATACTACGGCGTATTTTACGGATAATTATGAACATTTTGGTGTCGCACAGCAGTATACACTTGATTATTACAGCAAGCTGGACAACTGGGAAGGATTGTATATAGGAAATCTTGAAACAAGGGTTCTTTCATACAGTGCACCGCCGGTAATCGGGAAAGTATTGCGAGAAGATCCTGACAGATTAAAACAATTGATGGATGCTATGGCTGAAAACCCTGATGGTGTATACAATGCGGGTATTATTGTTTCTCCGGGAACTGGAAAACTGTGCCTTTCAATGTATCATCCGCTTTACAGAGACGGTGAGATGATCGGATATGTAGGCGCCGGAGTTTTTCATTTCGAACTTGAAAATCTTCTGACAAGCTTTAAGTTGAGTGGTGTTGAAAGCAGCAATTTCTATATGATCAATTCGGAAACTGGAGTTGTATTTACAGACACAGAGCTTACTGAAGAGGAACAGGAGGAGTACATTGCCAAAGAAACAAATAAGCCTATACTTCTTGAAGTAATTGGCAGGATCAATGACAAGGGAATTGAAAAGGACCAGTTTGAATTTAAAGATCCTGATACCGGAAAGATTCTCATTGTAAGCTATGAAAAGGTTCCGGAACGCGATTGGGCTGTTATAGTATCTGCTGATAAGGGTGAGATGTATTCTGCTTCAAACAAAAACAAAGTGACTCTTATTCTTCTGGGACTGTTTTCATTTGCTATTATTGTGCTTCTTTCGGCGCTGGCTGTTACCTTTACAACAAGGCCGCTTGGTTGGATCACCTCTTCGATCAAGAAACTCGGAAGTCTGAATCTTGCTCAGGATGACAGTATTAAATCCTTTGTCGGAAGCAAGAGCGAGGTTGGCATGATCGCATCTGAGGTAGACTCATTATCTGAGACATTCAGAGAGATTATGGGCACATTAAGAAACTGCTCCGATTCGCTTTCATCATCTACTGATGAGATGGAAGAAACTTTTAGGAATTTGCAGGATAGTATAGCTGATAATTCTGCTACAACTGAGGAACTGTCAGCGAGCATAATGAATACAAACGGAGCCATTGAACATGTGTGTGATGAGATGAGTCACATGAATGATATGGTTAACAGTATCTCTGAAAAAGTAAGAGTCGGTTCACAAAAGAGTGACCAGATGATAACTGATTCAGTTGCCATGTCCGCAAATTCCGAAGAGAAGCTTAAGAACAGCGTTGAAAAGATAGCGATAACAAAAAAGAATATCGAAGAAGCTATGGAGGCGTTACTGACTTTGTCTGAAATAGATGACATGGCTGCTAAGATATTGGATATCGCAAGACAGACAAATCTGCTATCTTTAAATGCTTCGATCGAAGCTGCAAGAGCCGGTGAGATGGGACGTGGCTTTGCGGTAGTTGCCGATGAGATCGGTACGCTTGCAAATGACTCTTCCAATACAGCAACACGTATCCAGAATATATGCGTTGTTTCAAATAAGAGTATCGAAAGTGTAAGAGAATGCTTTGCCGATATAATTGATTTCATGGAAAACGATATTACAGGACAACTTCAGGACTTCTCGAATCTCGCAAAAGATTACGGTGAAAATGTTCGTGATATACGTGACGCTATAAGCTCTATAGAAGAGTCTTCTAATGAGGTTTCTTCATCAATGAGCAAAATAAAAGAGCAGATCGATTATGTCAGCGATGCATCAAATGACAATGAACAGGGTGTAAATGATATTATTCAGAAGAATGGTCAGACTACCGATATAGCTGATAAGATCATGAGAGTATCAGATGAAAACAGTAGAAATGCCCGTGAGATTAACGATATAATAGACAGATTCAATTAAAGCATGAAATTGATATATAAAACAGGCTTCAACAATAAAGCGTTGAAGTCTGTTTTTGTTGTGCAGAGCACTTGATGAGGTAGTTTCTAATCTAGTGCGAGCCACTCCCGAACACTAAGCGAGGTCTTGTCTAGCATAGTGAGAGGGAAAAGCAGAGTACTTGAGATGCTATGCTTGCTTGAGAGAATATATCTGTTATGATATAATATTTTGACATGAGTGAACAGTTTATGGTTGATCGGAGGTAATAAATATGACAGCAGAAGATATTGAATTTTTAAATACCATTCAGGATTATGCAGATAAGGTCATGCCTGATATCGATCCTCAGAAAGTTCAGATTTCAGAACAACTTCAGAAGTTAAGACCAATCATCCAGGAGCTCGCTATGAAGCATAAAATGACTGTTGAGGATACGTTTATTAAATATATGGATCTCGCTACCGAAAGAGCGGTTTCATATGAAAATAAGATGAACAGTGAATTTGAGGGCACCTTTGCACAGCCAAAGATGCCAAACTACTAAGAACGGGAGTAAATTATGGCTAACATTAAACCTTTTAGAGCTTATAGACCAGCTAAAGGACTTGAGGATAAGATTGCAGCTCTTCCTTATGATGTGTATAACAGATCAGAAGCCAAGTCTGTTGTTGAAAAAAATCGTCTCAGTTTTCTAGCTATCGATAGAGCCGAAACACAGTTTCCGGATGATGTATCAACATATGATGACAAAGTCTATGATAAAGCAAGAGAAATGATCATTGACTGGATCAAAAAAGGAAGATTCATTCAAGACGAAAAAGAATGCTACTATCTTTATCAGGAAGAGTGGAGAGGCCGCAAGCAGACAGGTATTGTAGGCTGCGCTTCAATCGATGATTATCAGAGCCAGATAATCAAAAAACATGAGAACACGCTTGCTGCCAAGGAGCAGGACAGGATTAATCATATAGATCGTACTGGTTTTCAAACTGGACCTATCTTTTTATCATTCTGTTCTAACGCTTCAATCGATGCTTTCATCGGAAAATGTCTAAAAAATGATCCCGTCTACGATTTTACCAGTGACGATGAAGTAACACACAGAGTATGGGTTATAGATATAGATGATGATATTGCATTTATCAGGGATTGCTTCTACAGAATGGATGCCATATATATAGCTGACGGGCATCACAGATGTGCTTCAGCTGTAAAAGTGGGACTTAAGCGAAGAGAAGAGGGCATATCTGATGGTAACAGCGAATCAGATTACTTCATGTCTGTGCTGTTTCCGGATAATCAGCTCGAGATAATGGATTACAATCGCGTTCTCAAAGATAAAGCCGACAAAACAAGTGAACAGCTGCTTGATCTTATTGGCAGCTACTGTGATATTGAGAAGATGAATGAACAGTATAAACCCTCAAAAAAGGGTGAAGTCTCAATGTACATGGATAATACGTGGTATAAACTGACTTTTAAGTCTGAATACACTAGCAATGATGCAGTAGATGGACTCGATGTGGCATTTCTGCAGAAATATATACTTGATGGCATCTGGGGTATTAAGGATCCTAAAACAGATTCTAGGATAGATTTTGTTGGAGGAATACGCGGTCTTGACGAACTTGTAAGAAGATGCAATGAGGACTGTGAGGTTGCATTTGCTATGTATCCTACAAGTATTTCTGAACTATTTGCTGTTGCAAATGAAGGAAGACTCATGCCGCCAAAATCAACATGGTTTGAGCCAAAGCTTCGAAGCGGCTTGTTTTTACATGATATATCATAATTTGAAGGTGGAATTACTTAAACGAAGGAGAAGGATATGAAAGATAAACTGTATAAGATGATGAGCTGGCCACAAATAGAAGCAGTCGTATACGGTGAGGAAGGAAATCCACAGACTATACTGGGCAGGCATAATGTTTCTACATACACATTGTATCAAACTTTTATGCCAACAGCAGAATCTGTAACACTTTGCATTTCAGATGACAAGAAAAAATACCCTATGGAACTGGCTGATGAAGCTGGATTCTTTGCGATAGCAATTGTAGGAAAAGAAAGAAGAGATTATGTATATAAAGTAGTGTATAAAGACGGTTCTAGTGCCGAAATTCATGATCCCTATATTTATGACGTTAAGCTTTCTAAAGAAGATGCAATTGCCTGGAACAAGGGCACAAGTTACGATGCATATAGATATATGGGAAGCCATGAACTTGATATCGATGGCGTAAAAGGAATCGTATTCAGAGTTTGGGCTCCTAATGCAATAAGAGCGTCAGTAGTTGGAGATTTCAATAATTGGGATGGTCATGCTCATCCAATGATGTTCGACGAAGCTACCGGAATATACAGCCTTTTTATACCCGAGTTATCGGTAGGCGTTGAATACATGTATGAAATCTGTACTAAGGGCGGAGCTGTCAGCACTAAGTTTGACCCTTATTCGACTGTAATAGATAACTCCCATTCAGTGGTCGAGTTTGAATCACCTTTCAGATGGACCGATAAAACATATCTTACAGAGCGAAAAAAGAAATCAGACAGCGATATCACGAATATATTCGAAATCGACAATGATCTTTGGAACGATGGATGCGAATCGCTTGATGACAAAAAGATTTCTGATCTTGCACAATACGTACACGATGTTGGCTACACTCATGTTCTGATTAATGCTGCAAGCGATTATTTCTTCTGCATGAATCCGCAACTCGGTTCAAGAGAAGTTTTGAAAAAGCTCATCAATGAGATGCATAGCAAAAAGATCGGTGTTCTTTTCAGATGGAATCCAACCTGCTTTGCTCCTGATGAAGAAGGTCTTAAGATATTCGATGGTACATATCTTTATGGTCATCTTGATGACAGGAAAAGATATAATCTGATGTTTGGATATAATTTTAACTACGGCAGAGAACAAGTCAATGTATACTTAATGTCCGCAGCTGCTTATCTGTTTGAAGAATTCCATGCAGATGGTCTTCACATTGAAGAGATAAGTACGATTCTCTATCTGGATTATGGAAAGAACGATGGCGAATGGATCCCCAATATGTATGGTGGTAATGAGAATCTTGAAGCTATTGATTTCTTAAAAAACGTAAATACTGTATTTCATAGAAAGTATCCCGGAATCATTACAACAACCAAGGAAACATGCATGTTCCCTAAGGTTACTTATTCTGTAAAAGAAGACGGTTTGGGATTTGATTATATATGGGATAACGGATTCTCTGAAGATTATCTTGCTTTCTTAAGAGACGGTGATACCGATATAAGAAAGATAACCGACAATATGGCATATGCCTACAGCGAAAACTATATTTTGACAATTTCCAAGGAAGATGTTCTTGCAGCTAATGACTATGATTTTGAAAGAGTTGCTGAAGGAGCCGGCTTCTACGACTACATAGCGTACGAAGATAGCGAGAAGCTAAAAGTAAAACGAGCCACTCTTGCATTTATGATGGCTCGTCCGGGTAAGAAACTTGTATATCTTGGACAGGATGAGAAGAGTATCTGCAGTGAACTAAATACACTATACAGAAAACTTCCTGCTTTGCACGTTCTTGACAGGAACCCAGAAGGCTTTGAATGGGTTTATGCTTTTTCGAGCGGTAACGGTGTTGTTGCATTCTTAAGAAAAGGCGAGATCTTTAAGGATAACATCCTTGTAGTATGTAACTTCTCGCGTGAATCCTATGAAGAATACAAGCTCGGTATAAGCTATGAAGGTAAGTATAAGAGAATATTCTGCTCTGAAGAGAGTCGCTTCGGTGGCGATTACAAGATGGCCAACAAGAATGTCGAAACCGTAGATGAGGAATACGATGGAAAAGAAAGCAGTTTGACCGTAGGATTGCCCGCCTTATCTGTATCGTTCTTCTCATATACGCCTTTTATGGAAGAGGAATTCCTAAAGATCGCAGCCAGAAAAGCTGAAGCTATAAGAAAAGAACTAGAAGCTGAAGCTGAAAGAAGAGCAAAGGAACTTGAAGTAGAAGCTTTAAGAAAAGCAAAAGAATACAACAGTCTCAGTAAAAGAAAACTAGTATAAACATGAATCAATACTTTTTAAAAATCGCTGAAGCATCTGTAAATGTCTTATATGATGCTTCTTCAGAAAACCAGTCAAATATCGACGAACAGTTTGGAATGCAAACTGTTGAGGATATAAGTAATAACATAAAAAGCGGAGCTTTACAGACATATCTTAATGAACTTCCTGATAAACTGCTCGCAATGGGAGTTAAGGTTTTGTTGACCTTTATAATCGTCATCGTCGGCATAAAACTTATCAATATGCTCAGAAAGTCCATAAGAAAAGCTCTAGAGAAGATCAATGTCGAAAAAGGAGTTGTTCAGTTTACAGACAGTCTCATAAAAGCTGTTCTGACAATTCTCTTGGTACTTTGGGCTGCAGTTAATTTCGGTGTAGAAGCAACATCTATAGCCGCTCTTATCAGTTCAGTATCAATCGCTATAGGTCTTGCTCTGCAAGGATCGCTCAGCAATTTCGCCGGCGGTATACTTATACTTCTTCTGAAACCTTTTAAGGTTGGCGATTACATTAAGGAAGATACTCACAGCAACGAAGGTACAGTTAAAGAAATATCACTGTTTTATACAAAGCTTCTTTCTTATGATAATAAAACCATAGTCCTTCCAAATGGCATCTTAGCGAATTCAAGTATGGTCAACTTTTCAGACGAGGGCAAACGCAGGCTTGACTTAAGAGTCTCGATTTCTTATAAGGCTGATATCAAAAAGGCCAAGGAAGTTATAATGGATGTTATCGACAAGAGTGATCTGGTACTGGCTGATCTTCAAAAGATCGTATTTGTCGCCGAACTCGAAAACAGCGGTGTTATTCTTGGCATCAGATGCTTTGCTGATGCTGATCAGTACTTCAAAACACGCTGGAGCTTGCTCGAAGATATCAAATATGCGCTAGATAATAATAATATTGAGATTCCATATCCACAGTTGGATGTACATCTTGATAAATGATATTTTTCTTGTTTTTTTCTCGTTAGATGATATAATTGAGAAGATGCTGAAATAGCTCAGTTGGTAGAGCACTTCACTCGTAATGAAGGGGTCGTGGGTTCGAGTCCCATTTTCAGCTTAAAAAAGTCCCGAAATTCGGGACTTTTTTATTTGTTGAGTATTCAACATCAAAATCAAAATATACTTGTTAATTATTTTGCGAAAGGCTATAAAATCGTCGCGTTTTTTGTGCGTCATTACCTTGAATTGAATGAGTCGTTATGATATCATCAAATCTAGACTTAATAATTATTATAGGCTAAATGGAGGTTGATCATGGCACAGCTTTGGGGAGGAAGATTTACCAAAGAAACTGAAGACAGCGTATTTTCGTTCAACGAATCATTATCCTTTGATAAAAGACTGTTTTACAAGGACATAGAGGGTAGTATCGCTCATGTTGTCATGCTCGAAAAACAAAAGATAATAACTCTTGAAGAGAAAGATGCAATTGTTAAAGGTCTGACATCTATTCAGGAGGATGTAGATAAAGGCAATCTTGAATTCAGTTCTGAGTATGAAGATGTACACAGCTTTGTTGAAGCAAAGCTTATAGAAAGGATCGGAGACGCCGGTAAAAAGATGCATACCGGCAGGAGCAGAAACGATCAGGTGGCTTTGGATATGAGACTCTATGTCAGAGAGGAAGTAGCTGCAACTGATGATCTGCTTTATGACCTTCTAAAAGTTATTTATCGTGTAATGTCCGAAAATCTAGAAACTTATATGCCGGGCTTTACTCATCTTCAAAAAGCCCAACCCGTAACTATAGCCCATCATTTCGGTGCGTATTTTGAGATGTTTAAACGGGATAGGAGCAGACTTCAGGATATATATAAGCGAATGAATTTCTGTCCGCTTGGTGCTGGAGCGCTTGCAGGAACGACATACCCTCTTGACAGAGAATACGTTTCTAGCATGCTCGGTTTTGAAGGCGCAACATTAAACAGTATGGATTCTGTTTCAGACAGAGATTACTGCATCGAATTCTTATCTGCATTAAGTACTATAATGATGCATCTTTCAAGATTCAGCGAAGAGATTATCATTTGGAACAGTAATGAATACAGATTCATAGAAATTGATGATGCATATTCAACAGGTTCAAGCATCATGCCTCAAAAGAAAAATCCCGACATAGCTGAGCTTGTCAGGGGTAAAACCGGAAGAGTATACGGTGCGCTTATGAGCCTTCTGACTACCATGAAAGGCATTCCTCTTGCATACAACAAAGATATGCAGGAAGACAAGGAGGTAACCTTTGATGCTATTGACACAGTAAAGGACTGTCTAACATTATTCACCGGTATGATAGATACGATGAAATTCAGACCTGATGTTATGGCAAAATCAGCGATGATGGGATTTACCAATGCAACTGATGCGGCTGATTATCTCGTCAAGAAAGGGGTTCCTTTTAGGGATGCGCACGGAATCATTGGCAAGCTTGTTCTTTACTGCATAGACAAGAATTGTTCAATTGAAGACTTAAGTCTTGAGGAATTAAAAAGCATATCGGATGTATTTGAAGCAGATATTTATGATGCTATAACACTAAAAACCTGTGTTGAAAAGAGATTGACCAAAGGTGCTCCTGGTCCGAAACAAATGGAAGAAGTATTAAAGATCCATGAGAAATATCTCAAAGACAGGAATGTTCTGTTTCAGTCATATTTGAAAGAAGAATAATTATATATAAAGAGGAGATTTTATTATGAGCGAAAAGTTAAAGGTAGGTATTTTAGGCGGTACGGGTATGGTCGGACAAAGATTCATATCCCTTCTTGAGAATCACCCCTGGTTTGAGGTTACAACAATAGCTGCAAGCCCGAGAAGTGCCGGTAAAACATATGCTGAGGCAGTAGGTGATAGATGGAAGATGGATACTCCCATGCCTGAAGCTGTTAAGAATATCGTAGTTATGAATGTAAATGAAGTTGAAGCTGTTTCTTCACAGGTAGATTTTGTTTTCTCTGCTGTAGATATGACAAAAGATGAGATTAAAAAGATCGAAGAAGAATATGCTAAGACGGAAACACCTGTTGTAAGCAATAACTCGGCTCACAGATGGACCCCCGATGTACCTATGGTTGTTCCGGAGATCAATCCTGAACACATGAAAGTTATAGATTTCCAAAGAAAAAGACTTGGTACAACAAGAGGATTTATAGCAGTTAAGCCTAACTGCTCAATTCAGTCTTATGCACCGGTTCTTACTGCATGGAAAGAATTTGAGCCTTACGAAGTAGTAGCTACTACATATCAGGCAATTTCAGGAGCTGGAAAAACCTTTAAGGACTGGCCTGAAATGATCGAAAATGTAATTCCTTACATTGGCGGCGAAGAAGAAAAGAGTGAAATGGAACCTCTAAGACTTTGGGGTGAAATAGTTGACGGCGAGATAAAGCCAGCTCAGACTCCGGTTATTACCTGTCAGTGTGTAAGGGTTCCTGTTCTTAACGGACACACAGCTGCTGTATTTGTTAAATTCAAAAAGAAACCAACGAAAGAGCAGCTTGTACAGAAACTTGTTGAGTTTTCAGGGCTTCCTCAGGAGTTAAAACTTCCAAGTGCTCCTAAGCAGTTTATACAATATCTTGAAGACGATAACAGGCCTCAGGTTAAACTCGATGTCGATTACGAACATGGCATGGGTATATCTGTCGGCCGTCTTCGTGAGGATAAAGTATATGACTGGAAGTTTATCGGTCTATCTCACAATACCGTAAGAGGAGCTGCAGGCGGTGCTGTTCTTTGTGCAGAGTTATTAAAGGCTCAAGGCTATATTACTAAAAAATAATTAATAGCAAGCTGAACAAAAGTATTGGGGATTACTATTGATGAATGAAGATAACAGCTATCAGATAAGCCTTCTGTCAGCCATGAATACCAAATTGGCTAAAAGTGAAGGCATTCTTAAGAATATCTGTGATATATCCGAGAGCGCATTTATTTATTTCGATTATGAAGAAAAAAAGCCATATGTTCTTGGAAACTGGTCACATTTCTTTGATTTTGAACCTGGCAAATTCTTAAGCGTCGGTCAGATCGTCGATCTGGCTGATGATGAATTTGTCGAGGGTATTTATCGTACATTAAATCTGGAAAAGACCGGTGAAGAAAAATCATCCTTCGAATTCAAGATGAGGGATAAAAATCTGTATGTAAATTCAAATGTAAATGTCCTGTATGACAACGCAGGCATACCGGTCTGGAAGATCATTGTTTTCACTGACGTAACAAAATACAAAAATCAGAATGATGAGCTGACTTATATGGCATATTATGATTCTCTTACGGGCCTATATAACAGGAATTATTTCGTGTTATCCCTTGGAGAGATGGTCTCAAAAGCCGAACAGAACAATGCTGTAGTCAGCATACTTTTCATTGATGTTGACGATTTCAGAAAAGTCAATGACGGAATGGGTATACTGGAGGGTGATGAGGTTGTTCAGTCTATAGGCCTTTCATTCAAAAAGATGATGGATGAAAATCTTATTATCTCGCATTTTAACAGCGACATATTTTGTATGGCTATATATGATCCGGTCGGTAGAAGAAGTGTAGAAAGTATTGTTGACAAGATAAGAGAGATAATGCGCACTCCAATAAAGCTCGTCAGCGGTAAAGAAGTCACTTTGACCGTCAGCGTTGGAGTTGCTGAATATCCCGAAAGCACAAATAATTATCTTGAACTGATAAATCTTGCCGAAATCGTAATGCTTAAGGCCAAAAACAAAGGGAAAAACAATGTTCAGTATTACGACAAACCTATAATTGATGAATTCATCGGCAATATTGAAATAGAAAAGAAGATGAGCAAAGCTCTGAAGAATCAGAACTTTGTCATGTATTATCAGCCCCAGTACGACACAAACACCAGAGAGTTAAGAGGTGTTGAAGCTCTTGTCAGATGGTGTGATGAAGACGGCAAACTTGTAAGTCCCGAAACATTTATACCGATCGCTGAAAAAAACGGTTCTATTCTTTTGCTTGGGGACTGGATAATAGAAGAATGCTTGTCCGACCTTTCCAGATGGAAAGAAAAGCATAACAACATGGAAGACTTTTTGTTATCAATAAATGTTTCTTCTATCCAGTTCAAGAATAAAAACTTTGTTAAATATCTTATATCGATCATTAAGAAATACGACATAAGCCCAACAAATGTTGAACTGGAGATTACAGAAAGCGTATTCATTGACAATATGGAAGAGATCATCCATAAGATGAAGTTGCTAAAGGATTTCGGAATCAGATTTTCTATGGATGATTTCGGTACCGGATTTTCATCCCTTTCTTACTTAAGGGAATTGCCTATTGATACTTTAAAAATTGATAAATCATTTATAGATGATGTCGTTACCGATGGATCCACAAGAACGATCGCAGAATCTATTATAGATCTGAGCAAAAAGCTTGGTTTCGACACGATTGCTGAAGGAGTTGAACAGGAAGTTCAGTATTCATTGCTAAAAAACATTGGATGCGAAAACATCCAGGGCTTCTATCTCGGAAAGCCAATGGAGTTTGAAGAGATAGATGCATTACTCGATAAAACTGATGTTAAGAATTCATAAATGACCAAATAAAGTTTAGGTGAAGAATATGCTGATAGGAAGAGATGCAGAAATAAACTTACTTAATCAATACTATATGAGAGCCGATGATCAAGTGATGATAATGTATGGCCTAGAGGGCGTTGGTAAATCAACACTAGTAAGAGAGTTTTCAGAAGATACACCGGGTTCTCTTTATTTTGAATGCAAACCGCTCTTTGAGAGAGAGCAGTTGTATCACTGGGCCAATTATTCTCATAAGGAACTTAAACTTTCAGAATATCCTGATTTTGCTTCACTTTTTAGCGCTATCGACAATATTGACGATGACGGTTCTAAGCGAGTTCTTATATTTGATGAATTTCAGTATCTGATCAAATATTCAACAGAGTTCACCTCACAGCTTTTTAAATTCCTTACTGAAAGTGAGAAAGCTTATTTTGTTATACTTGTCAGTTCTTCAATTGAATGGGTTGAGAACAGTATGGTCAAAAAGATCGGCATGGATGCTAAACATATAACCGGTTTCTTCAAGGTCAAGGAACTGGGTTTTGGCTCGTTTAGGGAATATTTCTCTAAGATGAAGTTCGATGAGTGCGTATCAGGTTATGCAATTCTTGGCGGCATTCCAAAACTGTGGACATATTTTGATAAGAATAAGGGGCTGAGAGAAAATATCATCAATAACATACTCGATACAAATTCCGTACTTCTTACATATGGCGAAGAAGCAGTAAAAAAAGAACTTCGTGAGACTGGCGTTTATAATACTATACTTTGCGCACTTGCTTCAGGAAAGAATAAGTTAAACGATCTGTATAATCACACTCTGTTTTCACGTGCAAAAATAAGTGTTTATATAAAAAATCTTATGGAACTCGGATTCGTATCTAAGGAATTTTCAGTTGATACCGAAGGCAGGAGCAACACACAAAAGGGAATCTATGATATATGCATCAATTTTGTTGATTTTACATACAAGTATTTATTCCCGTTTAAAGATGAACTGGGAAGCGACACTAGAGCTGCATTCTACGAGAAGCATATTAAGCCAAATCTTAAAAAATATACTTCCAAGTTCTTCCCTCTTGTCTGCAGAGAGTATCTGGACACTCAGAATACATACGGTAATCTGCCTATAAGATACAACAAGCTCGGAAGGTGGATCGGTAAACTTGGCACAATAGATTTTGTTGCGAGTGATGAAAACGGAAATACGCTTTTGGTGCTATGTAACTGGGAAAAGCCTATGATTAGATTTGATGATTACGAATGGCTTTTATTCTGCGCTAAGCAGGCAAGGATAAGAGCTGATTACTGCATGCTCATATCTGCTCAGGGCTTTGATGAAAAGCTCAAATTTGCTTCTAGCAGTAAAAAGAATATCACTTTGGTAACATTGGATAATATGTGATATGGGAAAAAAACTAATTATTACAGAGAAGCCTTCTGTTGCCAGAGAATTTGCTTCTGCTCTTAAAGAGAACATGAAGAAATATAACGGTTATATGGAATCCGACAATTATGTAATAACATGGTGCGTCGGACATCTTGTAACCATGTGTTATCCGGATGCATATGATCCAGCCCTTAAACGGTGGAACCTTGAAACTATCCCTTTTGTACCAAAGGTTTACAAATATCAGATCATCGAAAACGTAAAAACACAATTCGAAATAATTAAGAATCTTTTTAATCGATCTGATATTGATGTAATATATAACGCCGGTGACTCTGGAAGAGAAGGTGAATATATCCAGCGACTTGTAATGCAGGAAGCAGGATACAATCATAAAGCTGACTTAAAACGAGTATGGATCGATTCTCAAACAGAAGATGAGATACTTAGAGGTATCAGAGAAGCCAAAGATATGAAGGAATATGATAAGCTTTCCGATGCTGCTTATCTTAGGGCTAAGGAAGATTATCTTATGGGAATCAATTTCTCGCGTGCTCTTACATTAAAATTCGGTAATTATATTACTGATTTTATGAAGAGTCAAAACACCGTTATTGCTGTAGGCCGTGTCATGACCTGCGTACAGGGAATGGTAGTAAAAAGAGAACGAGAGATAAGAGATTTTGTAAAGACTCCGTTTTATAAGATTAATGCAGTTTTCAGCGACAAGGATTCAGGCGACGAGCCCATTTCTTATATCGGTGAATGGAAAGTTACAAGCTCGAGCAAATACTATGGAATTCCGAATCTTTATAAAGAAAATGGATTCTTAAAAAAAGAAGATGCCGATGCATTTATTGAATATATAAAGAGTTTTAAAGATGCAAGCATAGTAAATATTGATAAAAAGAAGCAGAACAAAAATGCTCCTCTTTTGTATAATCTTGCAGAACTTCAAAATGACTGTTCAAAACTTTTCAAGATAAGTCCTGATCAGACTCTTCAAATCGCGCAGGAATTATATGAAAAGAAGATGACGACTTACCCTCGTACGGATGCAAGGGTTTTATCTACCGCAGTAGCTAGCGAGATAACCAAAAATCTTAACGGACTAAAGGGTATAAATATGCTTCGTCCCTTTGTTGATGAGATTTTACAGACTAAATCATATCAGAAGCTTTCAAAATCCAGATATGTCAATGACAAGCAGATAACAGATCACTATGCGATCATCCCAACTGGTCAGGGGCTTTCAAATCTTAAGAATCTTTCTGATGTGTCAAGAAAGGTTTACGAGATAGTCGTAAGAAGATTTCTTGCCATTTTCTATAAGCCAGCAACATATCAAAAGATAAGTCTCGAAACTCTTATCGGTACGGAAAGTTTCTTTTCAAATTATAAAGCTCTTTTAGATGAAGGCTATATGAAGGTCATGAAATACTCATTTGCAAAGAATTCAGAAGATCCTTCAAAAAGCACAAAAGAAGCTAAGGCTGGTGAAGATGAACTAGAGCAGGACGCTGATGAAAAACTTGAGAGATTCCTGATAGATCTCAAAAAAGGGACAGCTGTTTACATATCTGATATCAGTATAAAAGAGGGTGAAACAAGTCCTCCCAAAAGATACAATTCAGGTTCAATCATTCTTGCGATGGAAAATGCCGGTCAGCTGATCGAGGACGAAGAACTACGAGCCCAGATAAAGGGAAGCGGAATCGGAACAAGCGCAACTCGTGCTGAAATACTGAAAAAACTTGTTAACAACGGATATCTATCTATAAACAATAAGACTCAGATAATAACTCCGACTCTTCTTGGTGAACTGATCTTTGAAGTGGTCAATGCTTCAATAAAGCCTTTACTGAATCCTGAGCTCACCGCAAGCTGGGAAAAAGGATTAACAGGTGTTGCAAATGGAAATATTTCATCTGATGAATACCTTGTAAAACTGAATGATTTTGTAATAAGAAGGACCGATACTGTAAAGCATTCAAAAGTTACAAGAGCTCAGCTAAACAATAACTTTAACATTGTAAAAAAGTATTACTGATTATGTGCTATACTTCTTACAAATAATGGAAGGAATGAAGAAATACAATATGGAAAACATTAAGATACGAGACATGTACTCTCTTGAAGAAACTATAGCAAAGGATCTTCTTGAAAAGTTTGAGTACCCATGGGAGGTTTTACCGCACATCAAGGAATACATCATAAAACTCGGCAATAGTCTGCCAGAAGACATATATGATAAAAAAGGTGATGATATATGGATAGCCAAAAGTGCAAAAGTCTTTGATTCAGCATATATAGGTGGTCCCTGTATCATTGATGAGGACGCTGAAGTAAGACACTGTGCATTTATCAGAGGAAGCGCTATTGTGGGCAAGAGAGCCGTTGTCGGCAATTCCACAGAACTTAAGAATGTGATATTATTTAATAAAGTCCAGGTACCTCATTACAATTACGTAGGAGACTCAATACTTGGATACATGTCCCATATGGGGGCAGGTTCGATTACATCTAACGTGAAATCCGATAAGACTCTTGTTGTGATAAAAAACGGCGAAGAACTAATAGAAACCGGAATAAAAAAGGTTGGAGCGATGCTTGCTGATAATGTCGAGGTCGGATGCAACAGTGTTTTAAATCCTGGGACCGTTATCTGCACAGATACAAATATTTATCCTACAAGTTGTGTAAGAGGTGTAATTCCTCCTCATAGTATCTATAAGGAAAAAGGCGTTATCGATCCGAAGAGAGGGTAGTCTATGGATAATGGATTATTATTCTACAACGAACTTGAAGAACTGATAGATACAGTCATTAAGGCTGAAAAAGATCGTATTATCCATGCTTTGCTCATATTTAACCTAGATAATTTTGCTGATATCAATACCTGCGTCGGTATTGAAGGTGGTAATGAAATACTTGATTTAATAAGTAGCAAACTTAGTGAATTCTTTAAAGGAACAGATATCGTTGCAAAGCTAAGAGGAGATGAATACGCAGTTCTTATCAGGAACATCAGGACCATTACTGATGTTGAGAAACTATGTGAGAATATTTTAAAATCAGTATCTGATATAAAAATAAACGATATCACAATAACTTCATCTATAGGTGTTTCTGTTTATCCATTTCATGGAAATACATACGAAGAATTAAAAGATAAGGCCTACCAGGCGCTTATGCGTGCTAAAGCCAACGGCAAGGACGGCTACAGAATTTACGAATCAGCTCTTACAAAAGCAAAGTTTTCAGAATTTGTATTGAATGGCTTTTATGGTGAGATCGATTACCGCGTAATGAAAGACACTGATTGGGACAAATATATCATGGATGTCTCAAGACAGCTTTTCAGATATGACTCAAATATTTACTCATCAATAAACTCCATACTTGAGATATTCTGCTTATATTACGGCTTTTCAAGAGCATTTGTATTAACTTCTAAGGAACATTCCATCTATGATGAAAAAAGAATGGAATTTACTATACCTGGGTACGAATATCCCAATCTGGATCTCATGCATACTTTAAAGCAGGATCTCATTTTGCGTCTCCATGACGATTATGATGAATGTGTTCTTGTAAGGTTGGATGATCCCTATACAGATCCTGAGATAATCCAGTATATGCGTGACATGGGTGATTGTGAACTACTGTTTTTTGCTGTAAAAGATAAAGGCAAATTCATTGGCGGAGTAGTTTTCGAAAACACAGAAGATGATGGATCTCGTATAAATCTAAACGAACTTGCAAAGATATCAAATCAGATTGGAGCGATCATGTCCTATGCATTGATCGCGGGCAGATTTATGGCCTCAAAAGATCTCATGTCCAAAATAGAGATGTTTGAAGGTGTACCTGCTGATATCTATATCATTGACTCAAATAATCACTGCATAGAGTATATGAATTCTTCTGCTATAGAACAGGCTGGAGTGTCAGCTATCGGAGAGAAATGCTATAAGATCCTTCATAACAATAAGTTGGAATGTGCAGATTGCCCGCTTAGAAAGATGGATATAAATGACCCAACTGCAAATGAGAGAGTTTCTACATTCAACTTTTCAACCTGCAAGCTTGTGCTCAACCTTTATTCATGGATCTCAGGTAGAGATAATAAAGGAGAAGCTTTGCTTATTAGTGTAGATGTTGAAAATCTTTTCAGCGAAATATAAATAATTGAAAGGTCTTTCCAAATATGTTTCTTGGATTCTACGATTATACTGTAATACTTACATATTTATCACTTTTGTCTGCTGGACTAGGAATATTTGTTTCCCTTCACGGTGAAGGGCATCCTTATCTTGGAATTTTCTTTTTAATGTTCTGCGGACTTTGTGATGCATTCGACGGTAAAGTCGCAAGAACCAAAAAAGACAGGAAAGATGCAGAGATCAAATTCGGTATTCAGATCGATTCCCTCACAGATCTCGTTGCTTTTGGTGTATTGCCTGCATGTATCGGTGATGCACTAATAAGAAGAAGCGAATTTATTCCTGAGATGCCCAAAACACCTTCAGCAAGCAAGTTTGAGAATTCACTTTGTCTTCTTTTATTTACACTCATGCTCTTATATATGCTCGCAGCTATGATAAGGCTTGCATATTTCAATGTTGAAGAAGAGGAGCGTCAAAAGAAGGATGACGGTGTAAGAAAATTCTATTGCGGTGTTCCTGTTACCAGTGCATCTCTTGTATTTCCGACTGTCATGCTCTTTCAATACATTTTACCAGTAGATATTACTATGGTATACTTTGCTTTCATGATCGTTCTTGGATTTGCATTTCTTTCAAAAATCCAGATAAAAAAACCTGGATTCAAAGGAATAATGATCATGGTCGGCATAGGCGTTGTCGAATTTATCGTTCTTTTTGCCGCTTGGCAGTTTTTCCAGAGGTAGTTATATGGAAACACCTATAAAAATCCCCAGGGATAATAAGAGTCTGTATTTTCTTTACAGGACTGTTACCGGAAGAGTAATGCTTAAGTTCTTGACTTTAAGATCAGTCTCCAAGATCGCCGGTATTTATATGGAATCTGCAGCATCTGCAAATCTTATAAACGGATTCATTAAAAAAAACAATATTGATATGTCTGAATACATCGGTGAAGATTACAGATGCTTCAACGATTTTTTTACGCGCAGGATAAAAAAGAAACTGCGTCCCATTGATAGAGATCCCTCACACCTTATCGCACCATGTGATGGTCTATTGAGTGCTTATCATATACATGATGGTCTTGTCATTCCCATTAAACAGAGTGAATACAGCATTGAGGATTTAGTACAGAACAAGCGAGTTTCAGATATGTATCAAAACGGAACGTGTCTTGTATTCAGACTTTGTGTCAATCACTATCACAGATACTGTTACCCTGATAATGGAAAGAAAAGTATTAACACCCATATTGACGGCATATTGCATACAGTAAGACCTATAGCCTTAAGAAGCAGGCCTGTATTTACTCAAAATAGCAGAGAATATACACTTATCAAAACAGAAAACTTCGGCACGATAATGATGATGGAGATCGGTGCCATGTTGGTAGGAAAGATCCATAATCATCATGGCAGAGCCGGTGTTGAACGAGGAGAAGAAAAAGGATATTTCAAATACGGCGGTTCAACTATCGTTCTTCTTATTAAGAACAACAAAGCTGTATTTGACGAAAGCCTCTTCGAATCTACTGATAACAACATGGAAACACCCATAAGAATGGGTGAAGTGATAGGCTATGCAAAATAACACAAATACGTTGATTTTTACGTCTTTATGTGGCAAAATATTTGTTGCGGATAAAACTTTGCAATAAACTTATTCTTATTGCAGAGGATATATAAAATCGAAAGGAGTTTCACACATGATTTATTCAAAAGAAGTTGAAGAGATGTGCCCCGTTAAGCAGGGTGTTAATCACGGATGTGCACCTATACCCGAAGAAGCAAAATGGGTAAAGGCAAAAGAGGTTAAGGATATCAGCGGATACACACACGGCATTGGCTGGTGCGCACCTCAGCAGGGAGCATGCAAACTTTCTCTTAACGTTAAAGACGGCATTATCCAGGAGGCTCTTGTTGAGACAATCGGATGTTCAGGTATGACACATTCTGCAGCTATGGCTGCTGAAATTCTTCCTGGCAGAACTGTTATGGAAGCACTCAACACAGATCTTGTATGTGATGCTATAAACACAGCTATGAGAGAACTCTTCCTCCAGATAGTATACGGACGTTCACAGTCTGCATTCTCTGAGGATGGACTTGCAATTGGTGCTGGTCTTGAAGATCTTGGTAAAGGTACTCGTTCGATGGTTGGTACAACCTACGGAACACTTGCTAAAGGTCCTAGATATCTCGAGCTCACAGATGGTTATATCACCGGCATAGCTCTTGATGAGGATAACGAGATCATCGGTTACAAGTATGTTAATTTTGGAAAGATGATGGATTTCATCAAGAAGGGTGACGATGCTCAGACAGCTCTTGATAAGGCTTCAGGTCAGTATGGTCGTGTGCAGGATGCTGCAAAGATCATTGATCCTAGAACGGACAAAGAAGTTTAAGAGCACGAGTTTAGGACTAAGGAGGATTTTAAGATGGCTTTATTTGAATCATATGAAAGAAGAGAAGCTCAGATCCTTGCCAAGCTCAAAGAGTACGGCATCGGATCAATTGAAGAATGTAAAGAAATATGTGATGCTGCTGGTATTGATGTTTATCATCTTATCGAAGGTATTCAGCCTATCTGTTTTGAAAACGCAAAATGGGCTTATACTGTAGGTGCAGCTATCGCTATAAAGAAGAACTGCAGAAGAGCTGCTGATGCAGCTGCAGCAATCGGTGAAGGCCTTCAGGCTTTCTGCATCCCCGGTTCAGTTGCTGACACACGTAAGGTTGGTCTTGGTCACGGAAACTTAGGCAAGATGTTGCTTGAAGAAGAGACAGAGTGTTTCGCTTTCCTTGCAGGTCACGAATCATTCGCTGCAGCTGAAGGTGCAATCGGTATTGCTGAAAAAGCTAATAAAGTTCGTACAAAACCTTTGAGAGTTATTCTTAACGGTCTCGGCAAAGATGCTGCTCAGATCATCTCTCGTATCAACGGATTCACATTTGTTGAAACTGAGTATGATCCTTATACAAATACTGTTAAGGAAGTATCTCGTAAGTGCTATTCAAAGGATGCAAATTCACCTCGTGCTAAAGTTAACTGCTACGGTGCAAACGATGTTTGCGAAGGTGTTGCTATCATGTGGAAAGAAAATGTTGATGTTTCTATAACAGGTAACTCAACAAATCCTACCAGATTCCAGCATCCTGTTGCAGGTACATACAAGAAAGAAAGAGTTGAAGCTGGCAAGAAGTACTTCTCAGTTGCTTCAGGCGGCGGTACAGGACGTACACTTCATCCTGATAACATGGCTGCTGGTCCTGCTTCATATGGTATGACAGATACAATGGGACGTATGCATTCTGATGCACAGTTTGCTGGTTCTTCATCAGTTCCTGCACACGTAGAAATGATGGGACTTATCGGTGCAGGAAACAACCCTATGGTTGGTATGACAGTTTCTACAGCCGTTTCTATCGAAGAGGCTGCTAAGGCAGGTAAGTTTTAACATTATCGGTACTAATGGTTTACAGGGATGCTCAATGCATCCCTGTTTTGATTTAAAAACATTGTATATATTATCTTTTTTTGTTAACATCTTATCAGGATATGTTCGTTGTTAATGTTCATTTTTCAGAGGATACGAGTATATGAGCGAACTAAGAATTGAAGCTACAAAAGAGAATCTTGATGATGTCCTAATGTTTATAGATGGAGAACTTGAAAAACTTGATTGTTCAATGAAGATACAGATGCAGATTGATCTGTCTGTTGAAGAGATCTTTATCAATATAGCAAGTTATGCCTATTATCCTGATACAGGTATGGCATTTATCAGTTTTGAATCCGAAAATGGCGGATCAACAGTACTCATTTCATTTACTGACACAGGTGTTCCTTATAATCCCCTTGAAAAAGAAGATCCTGATATAACACTTACTAGTGAAGAACGTCAGGTTGGCGGTTTAGGAATCTTCCTAGTTAAAAAGAATATGGATGAAGTTTACTACAAATATGAAAACGGTAACAATGTTCTGACTATGAAAAAGAAGATAAAATAAGGATGATAGAAGATTTATGAGTAAAAAATCAGTCAAGGATATGAATAATCTAGAGAAACTGCATAATTCTCTTTCAGCCAAAACTGTCAGATCTACAATAAAAAGCTGCATTATTTTTGGTCTTATATGCCAGCTTGTTGCTTTGACATTCTTCGCAGTTTCTATAACCAAACAATATATCAGTGTTGCTACATCTACTGCCAATCAGGCTAAACTATCTACAACTAACGGCGCTGATGCTGTTGGATTTTCAAAAAGTATAATGTCCGTTTATAACAGCCTCAGTGAGGATGAGCGTCAGAAAATGGGTACAGAAGAGTATCGTTCATATTTCAATGAGGCAGATATTCATGCGAAAGGCAATTACGACAATCTTTTTAATATACTTAATCGAATAAGACAATATAGCGATGTATTTGATGTATATATCGCAATGTATGACGTCGAAAACCAGCGTGTTATTTATATGGTCGATACAGATGAAAATATAGAAACCAGATTATATCCAGGCGAATGGGAACCGGCTAACAGAGATGGTATGCTCAAGCTTCTGGATTATGATAAAAACGAACCTCTTTATTATATCGAGTACACAAAAAAGTATGGCTTATTATGCACAGTAGGCGTTCCGATACTAGATGATGCTAATCGATTATGTTCCTTCATGCAGGTTGATATTTCTATTGAAAGCATCCTTCATGCAATGCTTGATTTTTCTTTAAGACTCACAGTTGCTTTTATAATAGTTACGATATCGCTTGCTTGGTTGCAAACAAAGCACATTAAAAAAGCACTCATTTTCCCTATAAATCAGATTGCTCAGGCATCACAGGATTATGTTAAGGACAGACATAATAATGTTTCAAATACAGAGCATTTTTCTAATCTGAACATACAAACAGGAGATGAGATAGAAAACCTGTGTCTTGCAATGGCTGACATGGAGATCGAACTATCAGAATATGAAAAAAATCTGACAAAAATAACAGCAGAAAAAGAGCGTATTGGTACTGAGCTTACTTTGGCAACAGCTATTCAGGCATCTATGCTTCCGCATATATTTCCGCCTTTTCCAGACAGAAAAGAATTTGATATATTTGCAAGCATGGAACCTGCAAGAGAAGTAGGTGGCGATTTTTATGATTTCTTTTTAATCGATGAAGATCATCTATGTACCTTGATAGCAGACGTATCAGGGAAAGGTATTCCTGCAGCCCTATTCATGATGATATCAAAAACCATACTTCAAAGTTGTGCAATGCTTGGTCGATCAGTTGCTGATATACTCGCCAAAACAAATGAAGCTCTTTGCTCAAATAATCAGGTTGAGATGTTTGTAACTGTATGGGTCGGTGTCCTTGAAATCTCAACAGGTAAAATGGTTGCAGCAAATGCCGGTCATGAATACCCGATAATTAAACATGCCGATGGCAATTTTGAAATGCTTAAAGACAGGCATGGGTTTGTTATAGGCGGAATGCCTGAAACGAAGTATCACGAATATACAATCGATTTTAAACCAGGTGATAAATTGTTCATATACACTGACGGCATAACTGAAGCTACAAACGCGGAAATGAAAATGTTTGGTAATGAAAGGCTTCTTACTGCGCTGAATCAGTCAACGGATACAAGTGTTAAAGGTCTTATTACAAATGTTCGATCAGCAATAGGAGACTTTGTTAAAGATGCCGAGCAGTTTGACGATCTGACTATGCTATGTCTGGAATACAACGGAAATTGTTTATAACATTTTAAAATAGTGTTAATATATTACATATAAAACAGTAAACTGGGAAGGAGAAAAGATATGCTTAACATCAACACCGAAAAGAACGGCAATGAACTCACTTTTAAACTCAGCGGAAGACTTGATACAGTTACAGCACCTGAGCTTGAGGCACCTGTAAGAAACGATCTGTCAGGCGTTACAGATCTAATATTTGATCTAAAAGATCTCGAATACATCTCAAGTGCTGGTCTTCGTGTTCTCTTACTTGCTCAGAAAACTATGAACAAGCAAGGAAAAATGGTAGTTAAAAATGTTTCTGAAGAGATAAACGAGATTTTTGAAGTTACAGGCTTTTCAGATATACTTACCGTTGAATAAAGGAGATCATTATGCAAAAAACAAGCGAACTTTGTATTTCCAGCGTTGAGGAAAGCCTTATTGAAGCTCTTGATATTGCAGACGGATTTATAAAAAGGCAGAATATCGACAGAAAAAAAGCTATAAGATTGCGTCTCTTAGTTGAGGAAACAATAGGTTTGGTTCGAATGATGACTGGTGATTTCAAGGCACAGTTTTGGATTGAAAACGAAGATGACGAATACAGAATCAGACTTAATGCGACGACTAACATGAACATTGATAAAAAAGACCGTCTTCTTTCACTTTCAACATCCGGGAAAAACAGTGCCGTTACAGGTTTTATGAGTAAAATTGCTGATATCATTGATACAGGATTTTTAAACTATAACGATATCATGAAAGATCAGCAAAAATACAGTGACGGATATTTCGTAGGATACGGTATGATCAACGAAACTCCTGTTATCGGAGAACCTTTTGTCTGGTCGTTAAAGAATTACAAAACTTCACTTGAAACAGTAACCGAAGAAGATGATCACTCTAAGGAAGCTTGGGATGAGCTCGAAAGATCGATCGTTGCTAGCATCGCCAATGATGTTATTGTCGGTGTAAAGAAAGACAGTGTTGATTTAACTATTATATATAAATAACACAGTACTATCTATATAGGCAAAGCCATATCGGTTTTGCCTTATTTTTTGATTAACAAAATACTACCCACTTTACTGATAATGTGTTATTATATGTTGTGGTATACTGTTTAATCAAACACATTATATAGATATGGGAGAGATATGAAAAAGTTTTGTATAATATTAGCTGCAATCAGCATCTCCTGTTTATGCGGATGCGGAAATACAGAAAAACTTGAAGCATATTATGATGGAATGATGGCTTTTCAGGGTAATATATCCATTATCACTGAAACTATAGACCTTATCGATGAATCCAAGACACAGGCTCCAGCACTGGTTTGTGATCAACTTGATAAGCTTACTGAACAGTTTAGACTCATGTCAGAACTCGAAGTACCCAAAAACTTCAGTGGTTGTGAAGAGTTAGCGGATGATGCATACACATATATGCAGGAAGCTGACAGGCTTTACAAAGAATGGGCCAGCGATCCCGATAATGCTGATGAACAGCTTGTCGATATGGCCAAGCAGAATTATGATAGAGCATTAACTCGAGTCAGTTATATATCTGTCATCCTTCAGGGAGGAATTCCCGAAGGTGAAGGTGTGTCAATAACTGAAGAAGAAGCTACAGATTTTAATCCTGTAAATGAGGATACAGTTGCTCCGGAGGTTGAAAGCATCGAAAGCACCGAAACGGAAGAGGACGATGACGCAGACCTCTATGATGAGTACGAACCTCAAAGCGACGAAAATGAGTTTTCAGAAACCGAAAATGCTCAGAACGGTGAAAATACGCAATAAGTAAACACACACCAAAGGTTCATGTATTTAGGGGATCTTTGGTGTTTTTGAATTATACAGATATATTATGACTAAACAGGAATTTAAAGATTTAACTCAAAAAAGAATAGTACTTCTAGATGGTGGTATGGGATCATGCCTTATTAAAGAAGGTATGCCTCAAGGAGTATGCCCTGAAGCATGGATGATAGATAATCCTCAGATTCAGATATCTATTCAGTCTGCATACGCCAATGCCGGTGCTGATATAATCTATGCTCCTACTTTTACTGCGAATAGGCCAAAACTGGCTGAACACGGACTTGAAGACAGACTCGAAGAGATTAATATCGGACTTGTGAATAATGCCAGAAAAGCTGTAGCAAATGCTGACCATAAAGTCTTTATCGCCGGTGATATGACGATGACAGGCATTATGTTAAAGCCAATGGGGCCTATGGAGTTTGAGGAACTCATTGATATATACAAAGAACAGGTAAATGCACTGATAAAAGGCGGTGTAGATCTTTTTATTGTTGAAACAATGATGAGTGTTCAGGAGACTCGTGCCTGCGTCATAGCGATAAAAGAGTCCTGTGATCTGCCCATCATGGCTACTCTTACATTTGAATCCGATGGCAGAACACTTCTGGGAACAGATGCAAGAACAGCAGCAATCACTTTGGCAAGTCTTGGAGTTGACGCTATCGGTACTAATTGTTCAACAGGTCCCAAGGATATGAGCGCAAATGTTAGAGCTATGCGAGAGGCTGTAGATATTCCGATAATAGCCAAGCCCAATGCAGGTATACCACGACTTGATGACAATGGTGATACAGTTTATGATAATACCCCCGAAAACTTTGCAAATGAAATGCAGGATATAATCGATGCAGGTGCTACAATTATAGGTGGTTGCTGTGGTACAAATCCCGATTATATTAAAGCTGTGTATAACAAGAGATTTGTAAAATCAAATATTGCGATTGAAAGAAAACCAAATATGCATTATCTAACCAGTGAGAGAAAAACTGTTTCTTTTACTCTTGATGATAGTTTCATGATAGTTGGTGAAAGGATCAATCCTACTGGAAAGAAAGCATTTCAAGCACAGCTTTTGGAAGGAAATATTGAAAGAGCGCTTGAATTTGCCACTGAGCAGGAGGCTAACGGAGCTTCATTGCTTGATGTAAATCTTGGTATGAGCGGTGTCGACGAAAAAGAACTCATGTTAAGAACCATTGATGAACTGTCAACTGTCACACAGTTACCTTTATGTATAGATTCATCTCATGTTGACATTATAGAAGCGGCGCTCAGAAAATATCCTGGAAGAGCATTGATCAACTCAATATCAAATGAGAGCCATAAAAGAGATCCACTTTTAAAGATCGCCCAAAAATATGGTGCAATGTTCATCTTGCTTCCTCTTTCCGACAAGGGACTTCCCGAAAGTCTTGATGAAAAGATTGATATTATCAACACTGTAAGTAGCGAAGCTCTAAAGCTTGGATTCAAAAAAGAGGACATTGTGGTTGACGGCCTTGTAGCTACAGTCGGTGCTAATAAAAATGCCGGAATAGAAACGCTTGAAACAATAAAATACTGTTATGAAAACGGCTATGCTACAACATGCGGACTATCAAATATTTCATTCGGTCTTCCTCAAAGAGGATATATAAATGCTACTTTTTTGAGTATGGCAATTGCCAATGGTCTTACAATGGCTATATCAAATCCGAATCAGAATCTGCTGATGAGCACTGCTCTGGCAGCTAATCTGCTTCGTAATAAGCAAGATTCAGATATAATCTATATCGAAAAGATGAATGCTCTGGCAGAAGCAGGTGTAGATTCCACAGGCGGCAATGTTTCCCTAGTTGCTTCATCCTCCAGGCAATCTTCACAGACAGGCGAATTAAAGCCGGAAGATGAATTAAAGACAGCCGTTCTTAAAGGGAAAAAAAGCGCGATTGAAAAGATAACCCGCGACTGCATTTCAGCCGGATGCGATCCTCAATTTCTTTTAAATGATGTACTGATACCTGCAATAAATGAAGTCGGTGATCTTTTTGAAAAGGGGAAATACTTTCTTCCACAGCTGATCTCCAGTGCCGAAGCCATGAAGATGTCTATTGAGATCCTCGAACCTTTGCTATCAAGCGGGTCTAACCAGGATGAAATGCCTGTCATTGTTATTGCAACTGTAGAGGGAGATATACATGATATCGGCAAAAACCTTGTTGCGCTAATGCTAAAGAACTATGGTTTTAATGTTATAGATCTTGGCAAGGATGTTTCAAAAGAGAAAATAATAGAAGCGGCCAAACAATATGATGCAGATATAATTGCTCTGTCAGCACTTATGACCACTACAATGAAGCAGATGGAAATAGTCAATAATCTTGTAAAAGAGAGTGGGCTAAAAGCTAAGGTTGTTATAGGCGGAGCAGTAACCAGTGAACACTATGCCGAAGAAATAAAAGCTGATGGTTACAGCAAAGACGCTGCCGCTGCCGTAAAATTGTGTCAGAGACTACTAAATATGGTTTCATAAGCATTATTTCAGAAAGGGATTAAGTATGGAAAACAATAATGAAACTCTTGATTACCTCAAACAGATAAGAGACCTAAACAAGAAAAGACTCATGTGGTCACGAGTAACAGCACTTCTAATGGCTTTGTTTGTGGTTCTTGTCGCATGTGTTATACCTGCTGTTTTAAATACGTTAAAAGTTGCGGAAGATACTATGTTAACTGCAAATGATACATTAGAGCAGGCACAATCTATAATGACAGATATGACATCAACTATAGACACTATGGAAACTACTCTTGAATCCGTCACAAAACTTGTCAACGATAGTTCTGAGAGTCTTGTTGCTGCTTTTGACAATATCAATTCTATCGATTTTGAAGGCCTGAATAAAGCTATTGAGGATCTCGGTAATGTTGTAGAACCTCTTAGCAATTTCTTTAAGAAGTTCAGATGATATTTTACATGAATATTTTTTGAGTGTATACTTTTCATATTGATTAATTAATTTTAGGAGAAAAAATATGACCGGTGCAGATATAATGGTAAAATGCCTTGTTGAAGAAGGCGTTACTGAAATATACGGCTATCCTGGTGTGGCCATAGCTCCGTTTTACGAAGCTGTAAGAGCCTCTGGAAAGATTCATTCCACTCTTGTCAGAACAGAACAATCAGCTGCCCATGCGGCAAGCGGCTTTACAAGAGTAAAGAAAGGAGTTCCTGGGGTTTGTGCTGTTACAAGCGGTCCTGGTGCAACAAATCTAATTACTGGTATCGCAACAGCATTTGCTGACAGCATTCCTCTCGTTTGTATAACCGGTCAGGTTAAGAGCGAACTTATGGGAGGCGATGTATTCCAGGAAGCTGATATAACCGGAGCATGTGAATCATTTGTCAAGTATTCTTATCTTGTTCGTGATGTAGATGATATTCCTCGTATAATGAAGGAAGCTTTCCATGTTGCTAATACAGGTCGAAAAGGACCAGTACTCATCGATGTTCCCATCGACATGCAACAGGCTGAGGTTAAAAGATTTACTTATCCTGCTGAAGTTAATATGAGAACATACAAGCCTACCGTGAAAGGCAATATGGTCCAGATCAATAAGGTCATAAAGGAACTTGAAAAAGCAAAAAGACCTCTTATATATGCTGGTGGCGGTGTTCTTTTATCTGATGCAGGGGATAAACTCGAGGAATTTGCTGCAAAGCATAGTATTCCTGTTGTTTCAACCATGATGGGAATCGGAGTTTTACCCACGGATCATCCCTTATACTTTGGAATGGTCGGCAATAACGGGAAAGCATACGCAAACCGAGCTGTAGCAGAATGCGATGTTATAATGGTAGTTGGTGCAAGAGTAGCCGACAGAGCCGTAAATCAGCCTGATCTCATCACAAAAGACAAGGTAATGATTCATATTGATGTAGATCCTGCAGAGATAGGTAAGAATGCTGGACCTTCTATACCGCTTGTTGGTGATGCATATTATATTTTTGACGACCTATTAGTTAAGGAATATGAAGCTGATTACACCGAATGGCTTGAAAAGCTTTCAGAATATAAGGCAAGACTTAGTGACAAGCCTTCTCAGTACGGTGAATATGTTGACGCTCCGGAATTCATACGCAGGCTTACCGAGGCAATGGATGATGATGCAATCTACGTTGCCGATGTCGGCCAGAATCAGATGTGGTCATGCGGATATGCCAAGATAGTTAACGGTCAGTTTTTAACAACTGGCGGAATGGGAACAATGGGGTATTCTATCCCTGCCGCTATGGGAGCTAAAATGGCTGCCAAAGATAAACAGGTGGTTGCAGTATGTGGTGACGGCTCATTCCAGATGAGTATGTGCGAGCTTGCTACTATAAGACAGAATGACGTACCTGTTAAGATAATCGTATTCAATAATGGTTATCTCGGATTAGTACGACAGTTCCAGCATTACAATTATGCAGATAATTATTCGGTTGTAGATCTTAGTGGCAATCCGGATCTATCAAAGCTGGCTGCCGCATATGATATGCCGTTCATCAGAGTTAACAATATGAGCGAAGTTGATGATGCTATCAAGAAATTCCTGAAGGATGACACAAGATATCTGATGGAATGTATGATTAATCCTTTGGCAAACTGCTAGGAGATAGGTTATGAAAAGAATTTATTCCGTTCTAGTCGAGAACAGATCCGGTGTTTTATGCAAAGTTGCTGGTCTGTTCAGCCGCAGATGTTTCAATATCGACAGCCTTGCTGTTGGCGAAACAGACAATCCTGATGTTTCCTGTATGACGATAGTCAGCAGCGGAGATGAGCGCACTATTGAACAGATAGAAAAACAACTAAATAAAAAACTTGATGTTATCAAAGTTAAAACCTTTGATGAACCCAGCTCTATAAGCCGCGAGCTTATGCTTATCAAGGTCAAATACAATAAGAATACGAGAAGAGATATAATAGAGAACTGTGATATCATGGGTGCGTCTATTGTTGATATGAGCAAGACGCATATGATAATCCAGATGTGTGATACGCCGGAAAGAACAGCTCTATTTATAAAAATGCTCACAGGTGTAAGTATAATAGAAGTTGCAAGGACAGGTTGTCTTGCGCTTCAAAAATGCTCCGAAGAATAATACATAAAGAAAGATGATCTATGAGTATATTTCGAGTTGATCTGAAAAAGATCGTTGATGACAGTTATGATATAATCGTTGATTTCGGGTTACAGGATAAGCTTGTAGAAGACCTTGCGAACGGACTCCTTGGCAATATAAAGAAACTTGCAATCATTACAGATAGTGTAGTTAACGATCTTTACGCAAAACCAATATCTGAAAAAATGATAAATGCCGGTTTTTCTACTGATATCTTCGTTTTTCCTGAAGGTGAAAAGAGTAAAACCCGTGAAACAAAAGCTATGATAGAAGATCAGATGCTAGAAAAAGGTTACAGACGTGACTGTGCAATCATAGCAGTCGGTGGAGGAGTTGTTACTGATCTTGCAGGTTTTTTAGCCGGTACATATGGTCGAGGTGTTCCTTTCATAAATTACGCAACAACTTTGCTCGCAGCCGCTGATGCTTCAGTAGGTGGCAAAACCGCGGTTGATACCCCTCTTGCTACAAATCTTATTGGCTTGTTCTATCAGCCTAAAAAAGTATATCTTGATATAATGACATGGAAGACACTCTCAAACAGACAGATAATCGACGGTCTGGCCGAAACGATCAAGCATGCTTGTATCGCAGATGCTTCATTCTTTGAATATCTCGAAAAGAATATTGATGATATTCTTTCTCTTGATAAGGAATGCTGTATGCATATAGCTCGTGAGAATGTTAGAATAAAATATAACGTTGTCATGAAGGATGAGCTTGAGTCCGGATTAAGAGAAGTACTTAATCTTGGTCATACTGTAGGTCGTGCAATAGAAACTGTAAGTGATTACAGACTTATGCACGGAGAAGCAGTTTCTATCGGGCTTGTTGCCGAAGTCAATCTTGCATATGATCTTGATCTTATAACTGAAACTGAAAAAAACAGAGTGATAGCTCTTCTTAGTAAAACCGGACTGCCTGTGACCATCCCTGATTATATTAACAGACAAGATCTTGTAAAAAAACTATATACAGATAAAAAAGTCAGAAATGGTAAGCTTAGATTTGTTTTGCAAAATGGTATAGGTTCTATCAAAGAATTCTCAGAAAATGTATATGCTGTTGAAGTAGAAGAGGAACGCGCCAGAAAGATCATCATGGCAATGTGATTTTATGAAATATATATCATTGATTTCACAAAATATAAATAGCGAAAGTAATATCGATCTGGCATCCATTTGCAAAAACGGTCATAGTATCGGGTCAGTTATTATTGGAGACGGATATCTGTTTGTAAAAAAAGGTTTCAGATACTATTATATATCTTACAAAGATGCTGATAAGATATTCAGAAGAGTAAAAAGGTTGCATGCCAATATATGCTGTGGCGACGGAGATATCGAAGTCGAGTATCTTGTCATATATGCTCAAGGTCGTGAGCTTATGGAAATTACTCTTCCCGGCAAAAAAGCCGCACGCGCAATTATTGACGAGCTAAATAAAACAGCTACGTATCTTGACACTTGTGCTCCTGCTAAAAACAATGATTCTGACAGCGAGGCTGAACAATGACCAGCAACAGGGATCGTATTGATATAGAAAAAAATCTTGATAAAAAAGATGTATTTGAAAAATTCATCAGATCATATTCTGTATATTACGATGTAAGCCGAAAAGATACTGACGACTGCAGATTTGAGGTTGCCGAAGGATTTGATGCGGAAGCAAGATTTGATTCAAAGAGCGAACAGTATTTTCTTGTCAAGAAAGCAAAAGTTGCCGACATACATAGTTCGGAATATGTTTATTTCTCTCTCAAGGACAATCTTAGTTTAGATATAATCAAGGAACTGGATCAAAAAGCATGGGAATACGCTATAGAACATGCCGCTCCCGGTCCCGATCATAAAAATACAGATTCTGTCCTCATTGTTATTTGTGATAATATCGAAGAAGAAGCAAAAGAGTTTATAATAAAAAGCAGACACAGCAAGAATTATAACTTCGCCCTGTATGGGTATTCCAATTACAGACTGGTTGCAATCGAGCTTAATAAAGGATCCGTGTATTTCAATAAGCAGGCACGGATACTTAAAGAGCTCGTTAGTAATATTCTAAAAGAGGAAAAGGAGATAAAAAGATGACAGCACTGTTAATCATTCTTGCAGCTATAGCATTGCTGATCATAGGCTACATCACCTACGGATCATGGCTTGCTAAGCAGTGGGGTATCGACCCCTCAAGAAAAACTCCTGCTATTGAGAAAGAGGATGGCGTTGACTATGTAGCGGCTCCTCCTGCTGTCCTTATGGGACACCATTTCTCTTCAATCGCAGGTGCAGGTCCTATTAACGGACCTATCCAGGCATCCATCTTCGGATGGGTTCCCGTATTTCTTTGGTGTATAGTCGGAGGTATTTTCTTCGGCGGATTACAGGATTACGGTTCACTTTTCGCTTCGATAAGACACGATGGAAAATCACTCGGAGAGATCATTAATGACACAATGGGACAGAAGGCTAAAAAGTTGTTCCTTATTTTTGGACTTCTTGTTCTCATACTTGTAATAGCATCATTTGTAAACGTTGTTGCAGGTACATTCTTTACCGAAGAAGGCGGATTCGGTTTCACCGGTAATCCTACAAATAATCAGACAACAGCTATGATTTCTTTGCTGTTTATATTGATTGCTATTGTTTACGGCTATGTTACTAACAAGATGAATATCAAGACTGTTCCTGCTTCAATCTGTGGTGTTATCGGTATCATAGTTATAACAGCTATCGGACTTAATTGCGGTTTTGTTATGAGCCGTACAGCATGGATAGTATTCATAGGTATATACATTGCCGTTGCTTCACTAGTTCCTGTATGGATACTTCTACAGCCCAGAGACTATCTTTCAAGTTTCCTGCTTTATGCTATGATAGGAATCGCTGTTATCGGAATAATCGTTGCTGCATTCTCTGGAAATGCAAGTTTCTCAATACCGGCATTCAACGGCTTCAAACTTGAGAACGGATCATTCCTGTTCCCGACACTGTTCATCACAGTTGCTTGTGGTGCTTGTTCCGGATTCCATTCACTTATATCTACAGGTACTACATCTAAACAGCTTAAGAACGAAAAAGATGCAAAGCCTATCGGATACGGTTCAATGCTTATAGAATCAGCACTCGGTGTCATTTCACTTATTGCCGTTGGTATGGTTTATGCGAAGTACACAGAAGGCGGATTTGGTTCTCCTTCAGCAGCATTCGGTGCAGGTATAGCAACAATGTTCGGACCTGAAGGAAGCGGTATCTATAATACAATAGCAGCGCTTCTTACTCTTGCTGTTTCTGTATTTGCGTTAACATCTCTTGATACCGGTACAAGACTTTCAAGATTCATGTTCAGTGAGCTCTTCCTTAAGGAAGATGAGGCTACATGGAAAGATGCAAGTGGTATCAGGAAATTACTTGCGCATCCAATGTTCGGAACAACCATAATGGTAGTTATAGGTTGTATATTAGGCGGACTTAAGCTTTCTGCTATATGGGCATTATTTGGAGCTGCAAATCAGCTTCTTGCCGGAATTGCACTTCTTGCAGTATGTGCATGGCTTGGTGAAGTAGGAAAGAATAATAAGATGTTCTTTATCCCTATGATTTTCATGCTTTGTGCAACACTTACATCGCTTGTACAGACAATAATCAAGAAGTTCCAGCTTATCACAACTCCTGATGCAGTATGGGGAGATTGGTTCCAGTTGATCTTTGCTCTTGCTATGACAGTTCTCGCTATCATCCTTGTAATCGAGGGTATTCAGACTTTCAACAAGCAGAAAAAGGCTAAGGCATAATTTATTACATATACGCCCGTCGGATCATTGATCCGGCGGGTTTTTATTTGTTTTTGCAAATTGTTTCAAAAGTCTAAACTTTAAGATGAATATTATTCATCACCCCCTAATAACCGTTGACAATGAAATATCAGATTAATATAATAGAAAAGAACGTTTTCAGACTACTTAAGAGGTTGTGATCATATGAAAAGAAGAGTATTTCAGCTCCTTGTTGAAAACACATCCGGTGTATTAAGCAGAATATCAGGACTGTTTTCAAGAAGAGGATATAATATAGAATCAATCACAGCAGGTGTTACTGCTGATCCTAAAATAACCCGCATCACAATTGTTGCTAACGGAGACGATGAGATTCTTAACCAGATTGAAAAGCAAGTTGCTAAACTGGTCGATGTATGCGATGTAAAAGAGTTAAAGCCTGATCAGAGTGTATATCGTGAGCTTGCTCTTATAAAAGTAAAAGCAGATGCTAAATCAAGAGAAGGCGTTATCTCTCTTGCAAATGTTTTCAGAGCAAATATCATCGATGTGTCAGCACAGGGGCTTATCATCGAAATTACCGGCGGTCAGGATAAGATAGAAGCATTTATTAATCTTTTGAGCGGTTATGAAATCCTTGAACTCGCAAGAACTGGCATAGCCGGACTTAGAAGAGGAACCGACGATATAGTATATCCGAAGGTTGATTGAGTAAACTAACTTGGTTTGGCCAAGGAAAAATTATAAACACAGGCACATAACGCCAGGAAAGGAGTCATGAAAATGGCACAGAGAATTTTTTATCAGCAGGATTGTAATCTTGCAGAATTGGAAGGCAAGACAATCGCTGTTATAGGTTACGGAAGTCAGGGACATGCACATGCCCTTAACGCCAAGGAGTCTGGATGCAATGTTATTATCGGTCTTTATGAAGGTTCAAAGAGCTGGGCTAAAGCTGAAAAGCAGGGCTTCGAGGTATATACAGCAGCTGAAGCTGCGAAGAAAGCTGATATCATAATGATCCTCATCAATGATGAGCTTCAGGCTGATATGTACAAGAAAGATATCGAACCCAACCTTGAGGCAGGCAATATGTTAATGTTTGCACATGGTTTCAACATTCACTTCGGTTGCATCACACCTCCCAAGGATGTTGATGTAACAATGATCGCTCCTAAGGGACCTGGTCATACGGTTCGTAGTGAGTATCAGGCTGGTAAGGGTGTTCCTTGTCTTGTTGCTGTTCATCAGGATGCTACAGGTAAGGCACTTGATAAAGCACTTGCATATGCACTTGCTATTGGTGGCGCAAGAGCCGGCGTTCTTGAAACAACATTCAGAACAGAGACTGAAACAGACCTCTTTGGAGAGCAGGCTGTACTTTGTGGTGGTGTTTGTGCTCTTATGCAGGCAGGTTTTGAAACGCTTGTTGAAGCTGGTTATGACCCCAGAAATGCATACTTTGAGTGTATTCACGAGATGAAGCTGATTGTAGACCTTATCTATCAGTCAGGTTTTGCAGGTATGCGTTACTCTATTTCTAATACAGCAGAGTATGGCGATTATATAACAGGTCCTAAGATTATTACAGAAGAGACAAAGAAGACAATGAAGAAGATCTTAGCTGATATTCAGGACGGATCGTTTGCAAAGCAGTTCCTTCTAGATATGTCACCTGCAGGTCGTCAGGTTCACTTCAAGGCTATGAGAAAGCTCGCAGCTGAACATCCCTCTGAGAAGATCGGTGAGGAAGTAAGAAGCCTTTACAGCTGGAACAACGAAGAAGATAAGTTCATCAATAACTAATCAATTATATCAATCAGGAGGGCTCTTTGAAGCCCTCCTTTTTACTTGCAATAGAATATATAATGATGCTATAATTTTAAGTTGAACGACAAGTAATTTGGGCTATTAGCTCAGCTGGGAGAGCGCCAGGTTCGCAATCTGGAGGTCAGGGGTTCGATCCCCCTATGGTCCATGATGGCGTATACGGCCTATATACATGGTTAAAGCAAAAGATCTCTACAAATCATATGGCAAAAATGAAGTACTAAAAGGTGCATCTATTGAAGCATCTCCCGGAACTATTACCGCTCTTGTTGGCAGAAACGGATGTGGCAAATCAACTATGCTACAGATACTTGCCGGTACTCTGAAAGCAGACAAAAGTAGTATATGTTTTTTCGGGAACGATGTCAGCAAAGATAAGTCTGTTTTTTCCAAATACGTAGGATATGTTCCTCAGGATGATCCGCTTTTTGAGGAACTGAGCGTTTCTGACAACTTACAGTTTTGGGCTGCCGGATCTAAAAATGTTGATAGAAGCATAATTGACAAATTTGAGCTGAAAGAACTTTTAAAAACCAAAGTCAGAGATCTATCTGGTGGAATGAAGCGAAGACTTACAATAGCATGTACTTTGCAGAGAACACCGCCGGTACTGTTGCTCGATGAGCCCACTTCATCGCTGGATCTGTATTATCAGGTGAGCATCAGCAACATAATGAAGGATTTTGTCTCGCATGGCGGAACAATAATAATGTCAACGCACAACGAACACGAGATAGTGTTATCTGATGTGATATATCTTTTTGAAGACGGTAAAACAACACGTATTTTAAAAGATACTTTAGATATGAATGATATAAGAAGATCATTTCTTATTCAGGATAAATAACCCAAACAATCCTTATAATTTAAAGGAACGAATGAAGAGGAGAGCATTATGAGTATAAGCTACGACCCTATGACAGGTGAACCAATTGAGACTAATGACGAAATTAATGATGCCAAGGATGAAGCAGTTGAAACAGCAAACGAAGCCTCAGAAGCAGTTGAAGAAGTTGCAAAAGCAACTGAAGAAACAGTTGAAAACGCTTCTGAAGTAAGCAATGATGCAGTTAACGAAGTAGTTGAAGGCACTAAGGAATCAGCTGAAACCGAACCGCCTGTAACTTCGCCTGATCCGGTTAAGGAAACATATTCACCGATTCCGGATGAACCTACCGAGTCAGGAAAAAAGAACACCATCATTGGAATAGTCGCAGTGGCGCTAGTTGCTATCATAGTTGTGTGTGTACTTTTCTTTAGCGGTGTATTCATGTCTAAAAGAGATAAAGTCGCAAAAGCTACGGCTGCAACTTTTAAGTATGATACAGAACTTGGTAAAGTAGTTAAGAATTTAAGTTCTATAGCTAAATCTGGAAGCTATACCACCGATTTCAGCGCTGATTTAGACGATTATGGCGAGTTTTCGGGTTCTGTCATCATAGATGGCAAAGACAAGCAGATTGTCGGTAGTGTTGATTCAGATATGATACCTGCTATGTCATTAAAGGCAGGTATAGATTCTAAAAAAGTAAAAGTTGAAGTTCCTGAGCTTTGTGATTATCTTTTTGTTTATGATTATACAGCCGATAATGATGGATATATAACAGAAATGTTAAGTGAGGATGATATATCTTCTCTTAACTCATCATTAAAGATGATATATGATGGTTCTTCGAGCAATTCTGATCTTGAAGCTAAGCTCACTAAATGTATGAACAAGCATTTTAAAGAACTCAAATTTGAGAATGCTGATAAAGAATCTTATAAGATTGACGGTAAAAAAGTAGATTGTAAAGGATATAGTGTTGATATAGACAGTGATTTCTGTCTCGATCTTTATGATGATCTTATTGAGATCTACAAGGATGAATTCGAAGATACACTTAAAGATATGGAAGACATGACAGGCGAGTCTATAGATGATTCATTCAAAGAAGTAAGAAATGAGCTCAAGAGAATGCCCGATATGACAGTATATTTCTATATCTATAAGGGTAAGCTTGCTGCTATCAAGGGTGAAGGCGACAAGAAGAGTGGAGAAGTTGAGATCCTGTTCAAAGGTGGAGACTTCAGAGCTCAGAATATAGCTGTACTTGCAGACGGTGATGAAGTAATGGCTATATCAGGCACAAACAAAAAAGATAAGGAAACTTATACAATCGAAGTTGAAGGAGAGGAAGTCTGCACTATCGAATATAATTACAAAAAGGGGACGCTCTCTTTCGAATATGAATACTATTATGATAGCTTTGAACTTGAGATGGATGTTAAATCCTCATCAAATGAAGTTTCATTTGTAGTAGATGATTTTGATTTTGATGATGAAATCGAAGGATCTATGAGCATCACATTTAAAAAGGGTGCTAAGACTCAGAAATACACCAATACTGATGAATTCGATATCGGCAACGCTGACGAAAGTGATTTTGAAGATCTGATGGAGAGCTTTGATCAGGATCTTCTTATGGAATTCGGAGGACTTCTTTACTAGGATTTATGTTTAGAGCTTATTTCAAAACTGAGTTCAAAAACAGTATATCGATGATTAAAAAGACTGCTATAGCATATGTTTTAGTCATATTTGCACTGACTGCCGTTTTTGCGGCAGTCAGCTTTTTGATTGAACAGGATTCTATCGTCAAAAAGATAACTACAGCAGTAGTTATTCAGCCTGATGATAAACTCACTTCCATGCTTGTTCAATATGTATCTCAGACTGAAAGCATAAAAGAAGTATCAAAAATAGTAAAGGTTAACAGAGATGACGCTTTTAGTATGTTAGATGAGAAAAAAGCAAATATTGTCATAGACCTTCCTAAGGATTTCTATGATGATGTAAACAATGGGCAGAATACTCCACTTGATATTTATATCAGACCAGATGCGGACAATGTAACTAAAGCCTTTGTATATATATTAAAAAGCGGAGCTGGATATGTTCAGATAGCGGAAGCTACCGTATATTCCTTTCTTGATGCAAATCGAAGCGGAAATCATGAGATAAAAACAGAATATATGCCGATAGGCGATCATATAGCTATGGTATATGCAGATCTAATAATGCATCGCAGCCGTTTGTTTAATACAGCTGTTTTGTCTGAATACGGCAATGTCGGGGCACCGTTATTTTATATATGCTCGCTTATTCTTTTAATAATGCTTTACTGCGGACTCTCATTCGGTTTCATGTATAAGAACGAACACATCTCTATAGAAAAAAAGATGCGCGCTTACGGAATGACGCCTTTTAAAACTGCTCTTATCAGAGAGCTTATCATGTCAATACATATTTCATTTTGGGGAGTGATCACTTATATATTACTTTGTTTTATAAATGATCATTTTGAATACGAGATCTTTGAATTTAATCTAAGCGCTTTAATCATAATCATTGTTTCATCGTATACAATAGCCTCATTTTATGAAATGTTTTACAGTATCGCGGGATCTGATTACAGAGTTTTTGGCGGATTATTCAGCGCTATGGTGTTACTGATAATCTGTTCGGGCATGATAATACCTTTAAACAGACTTCCTGTCTGGACTCGTATTATCAGTTTTATAAATCCTGTAAGATATGTATTTTCATCAATTTTATATAGTATTAGCGGAAGTGTTATCGCTTTAGCTTTGGTCTCATTGATCGTTATATCTGTAATTCAGAATGTTTTAGGTGGTATATGCAGAAAGTATTGATCTGGTTTTTAACAAATATTAAGTCTATGCTTAGAAACAGACTTTTTTATATCGTAAGCCTATTGATGATCACACTTTGTGCTGTTTTTTGCAATATCTCAACCGCAAAACCACGTGTTGACAAGGTTGGTTTATACTTTGATGTAAATGCCGCAAAAATGAATGACCTAGTTACTTCATTGAGTTCTGATAGAGAAGTTGTGATATTTGATGATTTAGAAATCATGAAACAATCCGTCAATGATGCTGATATTACAATTGGATACGCTATATATGCAGATGCAAGCGACTATATAGAACGTCAGAAGGATAAAGGGATAATTGAAGTTTATGTATCTCCAGGTTACTTATATTCAGAAGTTGATAAAGAACGTTTTTTCAATGCATGGCTGAATTACTGCAACAACTATCTTATTAAAACCGAAGCAGATAAAGTGTTTGTGAAAAGCGATGAATTTCTTATTGCAGAACTGATAGATAAAAAAGAAGCATATTTATCATCAGATTCATTATTCGATATCAATATAATAAAAGAAGACTCACAAGTCATAAACTCAGCCAGATCACAGAAAGATCCGGTAAGAGCAGTTGTTGCTCTGACCGTATTTATGACAGTATTCATTATGTACGGATATAGTTATTCAGGTAATGGACAGAGCATTGATAAAAGTTTAAATTTTCATTCACGGATCGCATACAGATTTGTATCCGGATTATCCCGTGGTATGCTTATCGGAGTGGTCGGTCTTATATGTACATTTATCTTTTCAGATAATGCCTCACTTAATGATATTGCTAGGTTAATGCTTTTTATATTAATATGTGTCATCTTTACGAATATAGTTGGAACGATAATAAAAAAAGAAGATACATACACGGCTTTGTGTCCTGTGCTGCTGACCGTTCAGCTGATAATATGTCCAATTATCATCGATCTTGATATGTATCTGCCGATAATCCCTCTATTAAGATATCTGTTTCCGGTCACTTACTATCTGTAGCTTATTATTGCAGATACTGTACCTGTTTTGATATAATTAAGGTTGGTTTAAGCATAATAGTTTTGGAGGAAATCATAATGGGAATGACTATGACACAAAAGATCCTGGCTGCACATGCCGGTTTGAAGGAGGTTGTAGCTGGACAGCTTATAGAAGCTGATCTTGATCTGGTGTTGGGAAATGATATAACAAGTCCCGTTGCCATACACGAGATAGAAAAAATGAATATTGACGGTGTATTCGACAAGAATAAGATTGCACTTGTTCCGGATCACTTTGTCCCAAATAAGGATATTAAGAGCGCTGAACACTGCAAGTGTGTCAGAGAATTCGCTAAAAAAAATGAGATCACCAATTACTTTGAAGTTGGCCAGATGGGAATTGAGCATGCTTTATTGCCCGAAAAAGGTCTCACTGTGGCCGGTGATGTTATTATAGGTGCTGATTCCCATACATGTACATACGGAGCAGTAGGCGCGTTTTCAACGGGGGTTGGAAGTACAGATATGGCTGCCGGAATGGCGACAGGCAAAGCATGGTTCAAAGTTCCTGGAGCAATAAAATTCGTATTAAAGAATAAACCAGCTAAATGGGTGAGCGGCAAGGATATCATACTTCATATAATAGGTATGATCGGAGTTGACGGAGCATTGTATAAGTCTATGGAATTTACAGGTGACGGCATTTCATACCTTTCCATGGATGACAGATTCACGATCGCAAACATGGCTATCGAAGCGGGAGGTAAAAACGGCATTTTCCCTGTAGACCAGTTATGTCTTGATTACATTAAAGAACACTCAGACAGACAGCCTGTAGTTTATGAAGCTGATCCCGATGCCATATACGATGAAACAATAGAAATAGATCTTAGTACCCTTAGACCTACTGTTTCATATCCTCATCTGCCAGAAAACACAAAGACGATAGATGATGCAATAAAGGATGACATCGTTATAGACCAGGTTGTTATCGGTTCATGTACTAACGGACGAATGGATGACTTAAGAATCGCTGCATCCATACTCAAAGGAAAGAAAGTGGCTAACGGGATTCGACTTATCGTTATTCCTGGTACTCAGAAAATATATCTTGATGCAATAAAAGAAGGACTCATTCAGACATTTGTGGAATGCGGCGGTGTTGTAAGTACCCCGACTTGCGGTCCATGTCTTGGAGGATATATGGGCATTCTTGCTGAGAATGAAAGATGTGTTTCAACAACAAACCGCAATTTCGTAGGACGTATGGGACATATTACAAGCGAGATATATCTGGCTAGCCCTGCAGTAGCAGCTGCCAGCGCTATAGCTGGAAAGCTCACGGGACCTGACAACATTTAGGAGGAACATCATGAAAAACGCAAAAGGTACAGTAATAAAATACGGAGACAATGTAGATACAGACGTTATAATTCCCGCAAGATATCTTAACAGTTCTGACCCCAAAGAACTCGCTTTGCACTGCATGGAAGATATAGACAAGGATTTTGTAAACAGAGTTAAACCAGGAGATATCATAGTTGCTAACAAAAATTTCGGTTGCGGTTCTTCAAGAGAGCATGCTCCTATAGCGATCAAAGCCTGCGGTGTAAGCTGCGTTATCGCAGAAACATTTGCTAGGATCTTCTATAGAAATGCTATTAATATAGGCCTTCCTATCATCGAATGCCCTGAAGCAGCTAAAGCTATAGATGAAAATGATGAAGTAGAGGTTGATTTTGACAGCGGAATAATTACAGATATAACAAAGAACAAACAGTTTAAGGGACAGCCTTTTCCTGAATTCATGCAAAAGATCATCGACTGTGAAGGATTGGTCAATTACATAAATTCCGGAAAGAATTAAACTATGAGGGGAAGCTTATGAGTTACAGGATTCTTATAGCTGAAGATGACAATGATATAGTCGAGATCTTAAGACTTTATCTTGAAAATGAAGGATTCGAACTTGTTATCAGTCGTGACGGTGAAGAAGCTCTTAATAACTTCGAATCTACAAGCGTTGATATGGCACTCATCGATATAATGATGCCCAAGCTCAACGGTTATGAACTAATTAAAAAGATGAGAGACGTTTCCAATATCCCTATTATTGTAATGTCTGCTAAGAATATGGACAGCGATAAGATTCTCGGCCTGACTCTGGGAGCAGACGATTATCTTACTAAACCGTTCAATCCTTTGGAAGTTGTAGCTCGTATAAAATCACAGTTAAGAAGATTCTACGATCTTAATACTAATGTTCAGGAAGAATCTAACAATGTGATCACAGTAGGTGAACTTGTAATGGATCCTTCAAATCTTTCTGTGAATAAAAACGGACAGGAGATCAATCTTACGCCTACAGAATTTAAAATACTGGCACTCATGATGAAAACTCCCGGCAAGATATACACAAAGATGCAGATCTTTGAAAACATAAACGGTGATTATTATGAATCTGATGATAACACCCTCATGGTCCACATATCTAAGATCAGAGACAAGATAGAAGATGATCCCAAATCTCCCAAATATCTCAAGACCGTAAGAGGTCTCGGATACAAGATTGAAAAGCACTGATAACTATGCCTAACACAGAAAAAAAACAGAGTTCCAAAAAGGAACAGGGAAAACTAAAACTCTACAGCACCATTTCCTCAAATCTCATTACCTATATTATTGTTATGACGGTCCTGGCTATGGTGTTTGCTTTTGTAACATATGGATTCACGATGTATCAGATCACAGAAAGCAAATTCACGTCAGATGAAGCCATATTTGTTTTCCTGTGCTTTTTCCTGGGGCTATACCTACTGTTAATGGTACTTTTCTGTTTGATAATCGGTAATCAGTTGTCAAAACCCCTAAAACTTCTCAGAAATGCAATTGATAACTTTGATATAAACAATATGAAGCATATCGAGTATCAGGGTCCCAAAGAGTTCATGGATATGGTAGACAGTTTTAACGATCTGTCTACAAAGCTTAAAGATATCGAACAGGAAAACAAGCGTCTTGCTGATGAAAAGAATAAGATGCTAGCTGATATCAGCCATGATCTAAAGACACCCATAACTGTAATCTCAGGCTATGCGAGAGCTCTTCATGACGGTCTTATCAAAGAAGATGAGGTAAACGATTATCTGAATATCATTGACCAGAAGAGTACTATGGTTGCCGGTCTTATCAATCAGTTTTATGAATACAGCAAGCTTGAACATCCCGAGTATAACTTTGAACTAACAAAGTTGAATATAGCGGAATTCTTACGCGAATTTTTGGTTGATAAGATCGATGAGCTAACTGTTAACGGATATGAGCTAGAAGTAAACTTTCCCGACAATGAAGTCGGATACATTATGGGTAACGAAATGCAGCTAAGGAGGGTATTTGAAAACCTCATTGCAAACACTGTAGCTCATACTCCCAAAGGGACACTTCTTTCATTTGACATGGGATGTACCAGTGAGAAGGTTCTTATTCGTTATGAAGATAACGGTGGTGGCATATCCGATGAAGTAGCTGACAGAATATTTGATCCTTTCGTTGTAAGTGACCCTTCCAGAAACAAATCCGGTTCAGGACTCGGCCTTTCGATTGCCCGTAAGATTGTCGAATATCACGGCGGTACCATAGTTTTGGAAAGATATGCCGGGAAAACTCAGACCAGTTATCTGATAACTCTTCCATTATATGAAGAAGAGGAATCAAAAGAGGAAGATTAAACATGTATGCATTCTTTAAAGGAACTATTGCAGATACAGAAGAAGATGCTCTTATCGTCGAAGTGAACTCAATAGGATATCGTATATATGTCCCTAAGGATATGCTCTTATCTGCAAAGATAGGTTCAAGCATTACCGTATATACATATACCTGTGTACGTGAAGATGTATTTATACTATATGGATTCAGTTCTAAAGAAGACCTTTCACTCTTTAAACTGTTGATAACCGTCAGCGGTGTCGGTCCTAAAATGGGGCTTGCTATACTCAGTTCAATGGATGCAAACAGTATACGAACTGCAATCATCATGCAGGATGCAAAACTATTAAGCTCCGCGCCCGGTGTCGGGGCAAAAACTGCCGGTAGAATTATCCTTGAACTAAAAGACAAGGTAAGTCCTTTGGATATAATATATTCATCTAAAGATGATGTCACCAATGAAACAGTAATTAACCTAAGACATGAAGCATACGAAGCACTTATAAGCCTTGGTGTAACTAATCTTAAGGCTACACAGGCACTTAATGAGATTGAAATAACAGAAGATTCCAAAATTGAAGATATTATAAAACAATTACTCACAAAGATATAAGAATAGATTATGAATCAGAGAATTATACAGACATCGGTAATTGAAGAAGATATTAAAAGCGATAACATACTAAGACCTCAGCTGCTTAAGGACTACGTGGGCCAAAAGGATATAAAATCCAACATTGAAATATGCATCAAAGCTGCCAAAGACAGAAGCGAAGCTTTGGATCATGTGCTCTTTTACGGACCTCCTGGCCTGGGCAAGACAACACTTGCCTGTATTATCGCAAATGAACTTGGAACAGATATAAAAGTAACAAGTGGTCCTGCGATCGAAAAACCTGGAGATATGGCAGCAATACTGAGTGGTCTAAAAAAAGGCGACGTTCTTTTCATTGATGAAATTCACAGACTTGCTAGACAGGTAGAAGAGGTTCTTTATACCGCAATGGAGGATTTCGCAATAGACATAATGATTGGTAAAGGACAGACTGCTAAATCCGTTCGTATCGATCTTGAACCTTTTACTCTGGTAGGTGCAACTACTAAAGCAGGAAGCCTTTCTGCTCCGCTCAGAGACAGATTTGGTCTTGTTCACAGACTCGAATTCTATACCGATAGTGAACTCTCTGAAATAATCAATAATTCTGCGAAAAAGCTCGGGGTTACGCTCGAACAGTCTGGTGCTGAAGAAATGGCTAAACGAAGTCGTGGAACTCCCAGGATAGCAAACAGATTTTTAAAGCGTGTTCGTGACTATGCTCAGGTTAAGTATGATAATGTAATTACAGGAGATATTGCTAAGGAAGTATTAGATCTTATGGATGTGGATGAAAAAGGTCTTGATAAGACTGACAGGCTGATCCTTAAGACCATGATAGAAAACTATGGCGGAAAACCTGTCGGAATATCTGCCATTGCCGCATCGATAGGTGAAGATGCAGATACAATAGAAGATGTTTATGAACCGTTTTTGGTACTCAAAGGCTTCATAAACAGAACACCTCGCGGTAGAGTTGTGTCCGAAAGCGCTTATGAGCATCTCGGGCTTACTCCCTAAACATTTCTTACTATTGCATTTCCTTACTTATTTTTTTATAATAAATCTAAATTTGGGTATTAACAGGGGTATATATTATGGCTGTAAAAACAGATGCAGAAGTAATTATCGGCGGAAAGGTTTATACACTTTGCGGTTATGAAAGCGAAGAGTATCTTCAAAAGGTTGCATCATATATCAATAACAAGCTCAATGAGTACAATGCAATGGAAGGGTTCAGAAGAGCTCCAATGGATATGCAGAATGTTTTGATGCAGATAAATCTTGCTGATGACTATTTTAAAGCAAAGAATCAGATAGCTGCAATGCAAGAGGAGCTTGAAGCCAAAGACAAGGAAGTGTATGACTTAAAGCACGAGTTGGTAACAACTCAGATGAAGATGGAAAACCTGGACAAATCTCTTAAGAGTGCTAAAGAAGATATTTCAGTCAAAGATAAGAAGATTGTTCAGCTTGAAACTCAGTTAAAGCATAGATGATCCTGAACGGAATCTCATAGGGATTCCGTTTTTTATTAAACGGTACTTTTATGAAACGACCAGAACTCTTGGCTCCTGCAGGCAGGTTTGAATGCTTTACAGCTGCTGTCAACGCAGGTGCAGATGCTATATATCTGGCAGGAAAGGAATTTGGCGCCAGAGCATCAGCAACTAATTTCACAACCGAAGAACTTATAAAGGCTCTTGATATCGCACATCTTCACTCAAAGAAGATATATCTGACTCTCAATACGCTCATCAAGCAACGTGAATGGGACAGACTTGAGTCTTTTCTGCGTCCGCTTTATGATAACGGACTTGACGGTGTAATCATCCAGGATGTGGGCTTGATAGAATTTCTTAAGACGAATTTTCCTAATTTAAGTATACATGCCAGTACCCAGATGACAGTAACCGGAAGTTTCGGTGCATCACTTTTAAAAGAAAGAGGTATTGAACGGATCGTTCCAGCGCGTGAGTTATCACTTGACGAAATAAAACAGATAAAGAACGATGTCGACATTGAGATAGAGGCATTTATCCATGGTGCTATGTGTTATTGTTATTCAGGGCAATGTCTTTTCAGTTCTTTTTTAGGTGGAAGAAGCGGAAACCGAGGCAGATGTGCTCAGCCTTGCAGACTTAATTATACTGTTTCTGACAATGGAAAATATGTAAAAAAAGATGAAATACGGTATCCTTTGAGCCTTAAGGATATGTGTACTCTTACATGTATAGATAAACTTATCGATGCTGGTATAGATTCTTTCAAGATAGAAGGCAGGTTAAAAAGTCCACAATACGTCGCAGGTGTTACTAGTATTTATCGAAAGTATATAGATATGTATCTAGAAAATGAGATCCTTAACATAGACGAAAAAGATCTAGATACTTTGTCTGGCCTTTATATAAGATCAGAACTGAGTGAAGGATATTATTTCAGGCATAACAGTCAAGATATGATAACAACGTTAAATCCTTCCTATAATGAATCTGACGAAAGAATAAATAAGATAGTAAATGATAGTTTTGTAAAACCAGTTGAAAAGAAACGGGTCATGGGTGTAGTAACCCTCGTTCCGGGCGAGAATGCATCTATAATCTTAAAATGTGGTCAAACGGTTATTACGGCAGAAGGAGATATAGTACAGCCGGCTCAAAACAGACCTCTTAACGAGGAAGAAGTATTGCGTCAGTTAAATAAGACCGGGGAGAGTTATTTCGAATTTGACAGACTTGAAGCACAGATGGATGACAACTGCTTTATGCCGATAAAAGCATTGAATGAGCTCAGAAGACAGGCGTTCGATAAACTAAAGGAGGCATTGATCTATGGAAGTTGAATACAGTGCATCCATCTTAAGATCCGATCAGCTGCAAGCACTAAAAAGCTTTAAGCTTAAAAGAGTTTTTATTCCATATGATCTTTTCTTTATAGGGCAGCTTGATATCAAGGATATCGACTCATTGCATCATGATTCTAAAACCGAGGTATTTATATCTATGCCACGTATTGTCAGAAAGCGCGATGATGAATATCTTAATAGTTTTAAAGACTTTCTAAAACTTGGCAAAGCTGATGGTGTATTGATAAAAAATCTCGACAGTCTCGGCTATATATGCTCATTAAAAAATGACCTTGAAAGTCAATACATTAGCATAAATGCTTTAGTTGAAGGTTTTACACCTCTGTATGTCATATGCGATAACAGTCTGTACAACTGGAACATCTCTTCGCTGGATTTTTACAGGGATTATACATATAAACAGACTGTGCCATTTGAACTTAGCATCCATGAGATAAAAGAACTTAATGACAGAGATCTTATATGTGTAATATATGGCAGAGCACCGCTTATGGTAAGTGCAAATTGTATAAGAAAGACAACCGGTAACTGCAGCCAAAATGTCTCTGGATGCGAATTCAACTTAAAGCTGATTGACAGGAAAAACAAAGATTCATTGGTGTATAATAATTGCATACACTGTTACAATGAAATATATAACAGTGTACCAACATCCTTACATAAATATATGTTGGATCTTTTAAAAGCCGGTTTTCATGATTTCAGACTCGATTTTAGCGATGAAAACCGCGAGACAATCTCAAAGATTTTGTCTTATTATATAACGGAACAAAGAAGCGGCTCATTTCCATTAGACGAATATACAGCTGCTCATATTTCCAAGGGAGCTTTATAGGGGATGCTATTTTATATTGCAGAATTATCAAAATACATAATGGCCTTGCTGATACTCATTTATGCCGTTGAATGCATTGCTTACATATTCAGGATGAAGAATCCTTACGATTGCGGCGGCATATATATCAGACAGAGGATCAACATATTCTTTATCAACGCTTTGGCATTTACAACTCTGTGCCTAAGAAGCGGCAAATATCAGTTTCTATTGTATGGTGTGATCGTGATACTTGTCTTGTTCTTCTTTATGGCCATGATCATTTTGCTTTATTCAAGGACGGATCAGGTATTAGTCAATAATATGATATTGCTCCTAGATATAGGATTTATCATACTGGCAAGATTAAATACCAACAGAGCAATAAAGCAGTTCTTCATTGTAATCGTATCACTTGCGATAGCAATGACTGTCCCGTATATCATAAACAGGTTCAGAAAACTCAGCAGTCTGACCGCTATATATGCAACTCTGGGAATAACAGCCCTGGGTGTAGTTCTATTGCTCGGAAAGATCATAAACGGTTCTAAACTTTCATATACTGTTGGTGGTATTACGATACAGCCTTCGGAATTCGTTAAGATAGTATTCGTTTTCTTCGTAGCCGCATCCCTTTCAAAAGCAAAGACTCTTATTGATTATGCACTGGGAGCATGCCTTGCTGCACTGCATGTTATCATCCTTGTATTATCAAAGGACTTAGGCAGTGCACTGATATTCTTTCTTGCATATCTTATAATGCTGTTTATTGCCTCAAAGAACTATCTGTATCTTTTATTGGGCTTGCTCTCAGCATGCCTGGCTTCTGTAGTCGCTTACAGATTCTTTCCACACGTACAAGTCAGAGTTCAGGCATATCTTGACCCCTTCAGCAAGATCGATAATCAGGGATATCAGATATCACAGTCACTATTTGCGATCAGCTGCGGAAACTTCTTTGGTACCGGGCTTTTAAAAGGAGCACCCGGAGATATTCCCACTGTTGAATCAGATTTTATCTTTTCAGCTATAAGTGAAGAGATGGGCATCATATTCTCAATTGGAATGCTTCTTATCTGTCTGCTTTCGTTCGGTATCATTCTTAGAAACTCATTGAAAGAAAGTGACAGGTTCTACCGCATGGTCTGCATCGGACTGGGAACCATAATGATAGTTCAATGCTTTTTAACAGTTGGAGGCGGTATAAAATTCATCCCGTTAACAGGTGTAACACTTCCATTGGTAAGCTATGGCGGAAGCTCGGTACTTACCAGTATTCTGATGTACTTTATTCTTTTTGGTGCAATAAACAAAAAGAGAAGTGATGACTACGATGAATGGCTCGATAATCTAGAAGATGACGATGAAGATGATATATACGCTTACATGGAGTATATAGATCTGCAAAATGAACTTGAAAAGGAAGAACTAGAAAAGAAAAAAGGTACCAAGAACAGAAGAAGAAAAAGTGGCGTTCGTCCGTTGGAAACAAGGATTGTATTCTCTACATTCTCGGTAATATTCCTTATGATGAGTGTTTATCTATGCCATTATGTAGCGACAAACGAACAGGAACTTATAAACAACAGCTACAATTCACGTCAGGTTCTCCTTCAGAAGGAAAACACACGTGGAACTATATATGACAGAAACGGTGACATACTTGCCCAGACTTTAAAAAATGACGCAGGAAAAGAATACAGATTCTATCCGTATGAGAATCTATTTGCTCATGCAATCGGTTTTTCAACCAAAGGACGTACGGGCGTTGAAAATATGACAAACTATTATCTCATCAATACCGATGCTACTATAGCTCAAAAAGTTGAGAACGACATATCCGGCAATAAAAACAAGGGCAATGATGTATATACAACATTTGATCATGATCTGCAGGAAGTTGCATATCGATCAATGGGCATATATAAAGGGGCCATAATAGTATCAGACATTAAGACAGGTGAAATACTTGCTATGGTGAGCAAACCTGATTTTAATCCCAACACGATTGCATCAGAATGGGATAAATTCATGAACGATAAAGAATCTGGTACTCTTATAAATAGAGTAACGCAGGGAATCTACCCACCAGGTTCAACATTCAAGATAATTACCGCATTGGAATACATTAAGGAAAATCCTGATACATACATGAACTACAGATATAACTGCAGCGGTTCATACAAAGGCGACGGTATTAAGATCAACTGTTTTCATGGTGCTATACACGGAAGTCAGAATTTCCTTACAAGCTTTGCACATTCATGCAACTCATCATTTGCAAATATAGGTATGAGCCTTGATCGTGACAGATTTGGTCAGACGCTCGATGATCTGATGTTTAATTCAAATCTGCCTACCGGTTATAACTATACAGTCAGCAACATGACCGTAAACAGTTCAACTCCTGATTACGATATGGCACAGATTTCGATTGGTCAGGGCAAGGCACAGATAACACCATTGTTGCTAAACATGATCACAAACGGGATTGCCAATGAAGGCGTGGTAATGGAACCCAGAGTACTTGATAAGGTCATTTCATGCAATGGCAATGAGCTCAAGCGTTGGGAGTCAAAGGAATATAAACAGATCATGACTCAAAGCGAAGCTGCATCAATGAAAAACCTGATGGAATCAGTCGTACGAGAAGGCACTGCCAAAGCTGGCATGACAGGAGCGACATATACCGTAGCCGGCAAGACCGGTTCAGCAGAGTTTGACAGTTTAAAGCTTGATTCACATGCCTGGTTTACAGGATTTGCACCTGTTGATGACCCTCAGGTTAGTGTAACAATAATCATAGAATCCATCGGTACGGGCGGTGATTATGCCGTTCCGATTGCAAAGCGCATCTTTGACTGTTATTTTGACGAATATTGACATTTGCTTTATAATGTATTTTGTCATATTGTTAGTTTTGGAATGAAGGAATAGGTATGGTTGAAGCAACCAGTTGCGGAGGAGTAGTCATCTTTCGAGGAAAGATCCTGCTTCTCTATAAAAATATTAACAACAAATACGAGGGATGGGTATTACCCAAGGGAACTGTAGAAGAAGGCGAAGAGTTTGAAGATACCGCTCTTCGCGAAGTTTTAGAAGAGAGCGGTGCAAAAGCTAATATCATAAAATACATCGGTAAAAGCAATTACGATTTTAACATACCGGGTGATGAGGTACATAAGACCGTTCACTGGTATCTTATGATGGGGGAAAGCTATTACAGCAAGCCCCAAAAAGAAGAATTCTTCTGCGATAGCGGATATTATAAGTATCACGAGGCTTATCATCTGCTCAAGTTTGCAAATGAAAAAGAAATACTCGATAAAGCCTACTGCGAGTATCAGGATCTTAAAAAGAGCGGACTGTGGGGAAGCAAGAAGTACTATTAGAGATTAGTGTATGGTTACATATTCCGAACGACTGTATACAGGCGAGAAAATTGATGAGAAAAAGATAAACAGGATAAAGCGAAGCATCCGTCAGGGTCGTGGACGTTTTGATCTTTATCTGATCTCACTTTCTAATAACGGGCATGATCAGCTTGATATAATACATAATTCAATGTTCAAGCAAAAACTATACCGTAAATTCGACATTAGGATAGTTGGCCTTGCTTCTTCATATGATGAGGCAACTCAGTTGATACTCAGCATACTCGATGAAACGATAAAAAAAACGGGCACTGCCGACATGAAGAGCTTTCTCGAAAAGGATTTTGTTTAAGGAAGTAATATGCTCGCAATTTTTTTGACTATACTAAAGGTAATCGGAATAATACTTCTTTTCGTAATCGGCTTGATTCTTTTATTGCTACTAATAATCTTATTTGTTCCCGTAAGATATAGTGCCAAGGGGTCTTACAAAGAAAAAAAGCCTTTGATACGTTTGCGTGTCAGCTATCTTTTATATCTGTTTTGCCTGATTGTCTCATATAACAAAAAACTTGATTATTATATACGTCTATTCGGAATAAAGATCGATCTTAAAAAACTGAAGAACAAAAAGAAAAAGTCTCAAGGTATTGCAGAAAATCAGCCAGATGATAAATCTGACGGCGAAGGATCTGATAAAAATGAATCCGAAGTTGATGATAATGTGACAGATTCAGATATTGAAAAACAGAGCTTTTTCGATAAGATATCATCAAAAAAAGAACAAATTGATTATTATTTAGATATTCTTTCTAAGGATACGACCAAGGATGCATTACTGGTATGTAAGGACAGGATAGGAAAAGCATTAAAAGCAATCCTCCCTTATAAAGGAAAGATATACGCACGAGTAGGTCTTGAGAATGCAGGCACGACAGGCAAGATACTCGGCATATACAAAGCCTTATACGACTATATTGGTGATGTTGTCGTATTCTATCCTGTATTTGACAGTGAAGTTATAGATATAGAATTCAATCTGAAGGGACGTATCAGGTTTGTAACGGTCCTTTATCACTTTATAAGAATCTACTTCGACAAGAACTGTCATAGACTGATAAAACTTTTCATAAACAAGAATAAAAACAAAAAGACTAAAGAAAGCAGAAAGGAAAAAGCATGAACAACGGATTTAGTTCAGTAATGGAATCATTATTAAAGGGAGTGGACTCTATTCTTTCCACCAAGACAGTGGTAGGTGAACCAAAACAGTTCGGAGATACCATAATCCTTCCTCTTGTTGATGTTACTTTCGGAGTAGGTGCGGGCGGTTCAGCTGCCGAGAAAAAGGATGGTGCAGGCGGTGGACTGACAGGTAAGATGACTCCCAGTGCCGTAATTGTTATCAAAGATGGACACACCAAACTTGTTAATGTTAAGAATCAGGATACTGTAACCAAGATCCTCGATATGATACCTGATCTGGTAGATAAATTCAGTAGCAAAAAAGCTGAAAAAGATATGCTGGATGATGATGAAGCCAAAGAGATAGCTTTTGGAGATGAAAAGGAAGACTAAGGTGTCTTAATGGAAGCTTCGCCCGAATCACTATATGACAAGAATTTAAATACCATGGATGAAGAAGAGTTAAAGGCTTTACGCCATTTCTTGTTTGAAGAGCGTATAGCCCTAATAAATGAGCGCCGTGCTCAGGAGGAATTCTACGAAAAGTTCATGGAAGAAAGACTGTCTTTTCGTGAAGAGATGAAGCAGTTGAATTCTAAAGTTCTCAGTGAAAGAAAACGTCTCAAAGATGAACAGGCTTTCTTTGATAAAAAACTCGCTATACTGCAGAACGGTTTTGCTTCCCTTGAGATGGACAGAAAGGCTTTTCAAAGGGAAAAAGATGCCTTCGAAAAGACATATAGAAGTCTAAAGAATGAAATAAGCGGTGATACGATCGTTTCTTCTGGACTGTTTTCCGGAGTAAGCTCATATTTAGCTTTAAGAAAACGATATAAGGAACTGATCAGAATATTCCATCCGGATAATCTGGACGGAGATAACAACATGGCTCTGCTCATTAAAGAAGAGTATGAAAAACTAAAAGAAAAATTCTAACAAAAAAGAACCTCTATCGAGGTTCTTTTTTAATGAATCATTAAGCCTTCTCAACAGCACCTGATCTTAAGCATCTTGTACAAACATGCATTCTCTTAGCTGCACCGTTAACCTTGCACATAACGCTTCTTACATTAGAATTCCAGATTCTGTTGGATCTTCTATGAGAATGGCTTACAGCGTTTCCAAAATGAACGCCTTTGCCGCAGATATCACATTTTGCCATGGTTTTTCACCTCCAAGCTTTAATTCTCTTAAATACAACATTAGTATATTATCAGAGGAGAAGACTAAAATCAAGAGATTTTTTGATTTTTTGTGATAAATTGTAAAAAATATTAATAGTTTTCTTTTTAATTCAAATAAAGTATAATGTTATACGGTATAAATCGGATCGATTAAGGAGGTATTGCATGAAGAATTCTTCAATGAATACACATATGGGTAATATTTCCATAGATAAAGATGTGATCGCTCAATATGCGGGAACCGTTGCCATGGAATGTTTCGGCATAGTCGGCATGGCCGGTTTTAATGTTAAAGATGGAATAGTAAAGCTTCTAAAAAAAGAAAACTTTACAAGAGGAATATCTGTAGGATTAAAAAAAGATAAGCTCACATTGGAATTCCATGTTATCATTGCATATGGAGTAAACATAAGAGCACTTTCAAACAATCTCATTGATAGTGTTAAATATAAAGTAGAAGAATTTACAGGCATTGAAGTCGAAAAGATCAATATCTTTGTCGAAGGTGTACGTGTAATAGACTAAGGAGGAGACAAAAGTGTCCAATGCAACTATAGATTCCATAATGCTGTCCAAGATGTTTTTGGCCGGCGCAAAGAATCTTGATTCTAAAAAGGAATGGATAAATGAATTGAATGTTTTCCCGGTACCGGACGGAGATACCGGAACAAACATGACTATGACCATCATGTCAGCCGCAAAAGAGGTTGCCAAGCTTACAAGCGATGACATGACATCATTATGTAAGAGCATTTCAGGTGGCTCTTTGAGAGGAGCAAGAGGTAATTCAGGTGTAATTCTGTCTCAGCTCTTAAGAGGTTTCACCAAGGTAGTTAGCGATGTCGAAGTTCTTGATATACCTGTAATCGCTAATGCCTGTGAAAAAGCTGTTGAAACAGCTTACAAAGCTGTTATGAAACCCAAGGAAGGAACTATCCTTACTGTCGCCAAAGGAGTCAGCACAAAGGCTCGTGAACTAGCAGATGCTGGCGAGACTGATTTGGAAAAATTCATTGGAGATATAATCGCATACGGAAACGAAGTACTCGAGAAGACTCCCGATATGTTGCCCGTTTTAAAACAAGCAGGAGTTGTAGACTCCGGCGGTCAGGGACTTATGGTTGTCCTTCAAGGTGCTTATGATCTTTTCTGCGGCAAGGAAGTTGATATCACAGTAATGGAAAGTACAGTTACTCCTGGTGTCAGCAAAGTAGATTCTTATAAGGAAAGTATAGATTCTGAAGATATAAAATTCGGTTATTGCACAGAATTCATAATTATGCTCGAGAAATCATTCAACATCAAGCAGGAGATGGATTTTAAGGCATATCTTGAATCTATAGGTGATTCTATTGTATGTGTTGCAGATGACGAGATCGTTAAAGTACATGTACATACAAATGATCCCGGTATGGCTATACAGAAAGCCTTGATGTACGGTTCATTATCAAACATGAAAATCGATAACATGAGACTCGAACACAGAGAGAATCTTGTTAAGCATAATGAAAAAGGCGAACTTGAAGTAAGAGAAGATGTTGAGATAAGTGCTGTTTATAAACCCGCTGAAAGCAAGAATGAAGAACCTGGCATGGAGCACAAGGAAGATGCATTTATTGCCATCTCTGTTGGTGACGGCATGGATGAGATTTTCAAGAGCCTGGGTGTTGACCTTGTTATTTCCGGTGGTCAGACCATGAATCCTTCAACAGAAGATATTCTAAATGCGATCGAGAAGATTGATGCCGATAATGTATTCGTTCTTCCAAACAACAAGAATATTATTCTTGCTGCTAACCAAGCTAAGGATCTTACCACAGATAAGAATGTTGTTGTCATACCGACAAAAACAATTCCTCAGGGCATCGCTGCTCTGATTGGATATGTTCCTGGTAATTCTGCCGATGACAATAACAGATTTATGAGTGAAGCGATTGAATCAATCAAATCCGGTGAAGTAACATACGCTGTTAGAGATACAAAGATTGATGATAAGGAAATAAAATCCGGCGATTACATGGGTATCGGCGATGGAAAGATCTTAGCTGTAGGTTCAAAGTTAGATAATGTCGTACTTGATATGATCGACGGAATGGTTGATGATACGACGGAGCTCATTAGTATATATTATGGTGAAGATATCGAAGAGAATAAAGCTAATTCACTTCTAAAGAAGATTCAGAAAAAGCATAAGGATCTCGAGATAGAATTACAGTATGGCGGACAGCCTATCTACTATTACATTGTATCTGCCGAGTAAAGGATATCGATAACGTTCGGAGAGGATGCGTTGCATTCTCTCCATTTTTGTAAAGGTTAAGAATATGGATCTTACCAGTAACATCACTCAGATAAAGGGAGTTGGTGACAAGAGTGCCGCTCTCTTCAAAAAACTTAATATTGAAACTGTCAAAGATCTAATATTCAACATTCCTAGAGATTTTACCCTTTATGACAGTCCCGTTTCATTATCATCCGATCTGGATGGAAGAGTAATTTCCTGTCAGGGATTCTTTAAATCAGGTTCATATTCTTCAGTAAAAAAAGGACATCTGACTTTTAGCCATATCGCTTTCATATCAGATAACAAAACAATAAGACTGACCATATTTAATATGCCCTATCTAAAAAAGCAAATCAATCCTGATAAAGAATATGTGATACGTGGTGTATTAGAAGTTTCTAAGCAGGGATCCTTCAGCATGACCCAGCCAAAGATCTTTACAAAAGAACAGTACGAAAGCCTTATCGGAACTTTGCAGCCGCTTTATCCGCTTACCAAGGGCCTTTCGAACAATGCTATAAGCAAAGCTGTGCAACAGGCTCTTGATAATGTAAAAGTACCTGATGACGGACTAGATGAATTGGATGAGTCAAATATTAAATTTGATGATGCTGTTAAAAGCATGCACTTCCCGTCAAATATGGATACTTTTATTAAAGCCAGAGAACGCATCGTTTTCCACGAATTCTTCAGTTTTATCCTTCAGATGAAGACCGATGTCAATCTGACAAAAAATATCCCGTTCACCAAAAATATGATCGAGACAGCAGATACTTTAAGATTGATCGAACAGCTTCCATACAGGCTTACAAACGCTCAGATAAAAACCTGGAACGATATAAGTCGTGACATGACAAGCGGAATCTGCATGAACAGACTCGTTCAGGGTGATGTTGGAAGCGGCAAGACAATAATCGCTTTTCTTGCCCTTATTATGAATGCCGCAAATTCTCACCAGGGTGTACTCATGGCCCCTACTGAAGTGTTAGCCAGTCAGCATTTTGACAAGCTTACAGATCTGATAAAAAAATACAATCTATCTATCCATCCGGTTTTGCTCATCGGTAGCATGAGCGCTAAAGATAAGAAATCGATCTATACTGAGATTGAATCAGGTAAGGCCAATATTATCATTGGTACTCATGCTGTATTTCAGCAGAAAGTTATATATAAAGATCTCACATTAGTCGTTACAGACGAACAGCACAGATTCGGCGTAAATCAGCGTGAATCGATCGTTAACAAAGGTAATGAAGTGCATCTTTTAGTCATGAGCGCCACTCCAATACCCAGAACTTTGGCAATGATTCTTTACGGAGATATCTCAATTTCCGTTATAGATGAACTCCCCGGAAATCGAATTCCGATAAAAAACGCACTTGTAGGGAAGCGATTCCGTAAAAAATCATACGAATTCATAGAAAAGGAAGTAAGAGCCGGACATCAGGCATATGTTATATGTCCGCAAATAGAAGAAGGCGAAAATGAATCTCTTGAAAATGTAGTGGATTATAGTGCATTACTCTCTTCTGAACTGTCAAACGATATTAATATCGCTTATCTTCACGGTAAGATGACCCAGCAACAAAAAGATGAGATCATGACGCGATTCAAAAACAAACTGATAGACGTTCTTGTTTCCACAACTGTAATCGAAGTTGGCATTGATGTTCCTAACGCCACAGTAATGCTCATAGAAAACAGTGAGAGATTTGGTCTCGCACAGCTTCATCAGCTGCGCGGACGAGTTGGGAGAGGAAAAGATCAGAGTTACTGTATATTCATATCTGCAAAAGATGACGAAAAGACAATGAAACGTCTCGAAATACTCAATAAGACCAATGACGGTTTTGTTATAGCCGATGAAGATCTAAAAATGAGAGGTCCCGGTGACCTGTTTGGAATAAGGCAAAGCGGTGAGTTCGGATTCATCATAGGAGATATATACAACGACAGCGATATACTAAAAAAAGCCTCCTCATGCGCTGATAGGCTTTTAAGTGAAAATGACCCGCAGCACCTAAATACGATCATTAATGGACTAAACGATACCATTATTAATTCAGTTGACTTTAGAACTATATAAAAGTAAAATATAATTTGATATTTTCATAATAATAGTATATGGATCGGAACAGATAATGAAAAAAATAGCAGTAATGACAGACAGCAATTCAGGTATATCGCAAGAAGAAGCTGCTCAATTAGGAGTAGTTGTCATCCCTATGCCATTTACCATAGATAATGTGGATTATTATGAAGGTATTAATCTGTCTCAGAAAGAGTTCTACGAACTCTTAAAAAACGGTGGTGAGGTAACTACATCGCAACCAAGTCCCGACAGTGTAATGGACGCTTGGGACAAAGCCCTAAAAACTTATGACGAAGTTGTCTATATTCCAATGAGTTCCGGACTGTCAGGTTCTTGTCAGACTGCATTTATGCTAGCACAAGACTATGATAACAAAGTATTTGTTGTCGACAATCAAAGAATAAGCGTAACTTTACGCCAATCCGTCTATGATGCGCTTAATCTTGCTGCCAAAGGCATGGACGGTGCTCAGATAAGAGATATCCTTATTAAGGACAAATTCAATTCCTCGATCTATATAATGCTCGACACATTGAAATATCTAAAAAAGGGAGGACGTATAACGCCGGCAGCCGCTTCATTCGGAGAGCTTTTAAAGATCAAGCCCGTTCTTCAGATCCAGGGTGAAAAACTTGATGCATTTGCTAAGGCAAGGACCATATCATCAGGCAAATCCATTATGTTTAACGCAATTAGAGATGATGCAGAAAAGCGCTTTGGAGGTCTTGATCCCGATAATGTAGATATATTTGTTGCATACACTGATGGCTGTGATGTAGCCGAATATCTTAAAGAGATCGAAGCTGAGTTTCCAGGATTTAAAGTCAAATACCATGATCCTCTATCTCTTAGCATCTCATGTCACATAGGTCCCGGTGCTATAGCTATCGCATGTAACAAAAAACTTAAAATATGATAAAGATGTATTACACCATCCTTCGAACGAAGGATGGTTTTTTTATTGCAAATGTTGCATATATAGTGCTTTTTCAATAGCATTATTCAATATTTTGTGGTATTATAGATAAGGTTAAATTTAAAGTGAGGTACTATGATGGCAAAGGCTGATGATTATAATGCATCCAGTATTACCGTCCTTGAAGGACTAGAAGCGGTCAGGAAAAGACCCGGTATGTACATCGGAAGCGTATCAACCAAGGGATTAAATCACCTTATCTATGAAATTGTTGACAATTCAGTAGACGAACACCTTGCAGGATTCTGTTCAGAGATCAAAGTAACGCTCGAAGAGGACGGTTCAGCAACTGTAGAAGATAACGGAAGAGGAATACCTATCGAAATGCATGAAAAAGGAATGAGTGCAGAAAGATTGGTATTTACAACCTTGCACGCCGGAGGCAAATTTGATGATTCGGCATACAAGACTAGTGGCGGTCTTCATGGTGTAGGTTCATCTGTTGTAAATGCTCTCTCTAAAAGGTTGACTGTTAGAGTCAAAAAAGGTGGTGGCATTTATGAGGATTCTTATGCATACGGATTACCCACACTTGAGCTTCAAAACGGTCTGCTCCCTCAAGTAGGAAAGACACGGGAGACAGGAACATGCATTAACTTTCTTCCGGATGAGACCATCTTCGATAAAACATGGTTTAAAGAAGAAGATGTTAAGAGCCGTTTGCATGAAACAGCATATTTAAATCCTGAACTAACCATCATTTTTGAAGATAGAAGAAAACCTCTGAAGGAGTATGTTGAATTCCATGAACCAGACGGTCTGACCGGCTTCATAACGGATATGAACAGAAGCAAGGAAACCGTTCATGAACCTATATATTTTAAAGGTGAATCAGAAGGTATAACTGTTGAATGTGCATTCCAGTATGTGAATGAGTTCCATGAAAACGTCCTGGGTTTCTGTAATAACATATATAACGCTGAAGGCGGCACACATCTGACAGGTTTTAAAACGCAGTTTACGACTGTTATGAACACTTACGCCAGAGGTTTGGGTATCCTCAAGGATAAAGATGCTAATTTCACCGGTGCTGACGTAAGAAACGGCATGACAGCAATAATATCAATAAAGCATCCGGATCCCAGATTTGAGGGGCAGACAAAGACAAAACTCGATAATCAGGATGCAGCCAAAGTTGTCGCAAAGATCACGGGTGAAGAGATAGTTCACTACTTTGACAGAAATGTCGAGACACTAAAAAGCGTCTTAAGTTGTGCTGAAAAGGCGGCCAAAATACGCAAGACGGAAGAAAAGGCAAAAACAAATATGCTGTCAAAGCCAAAATTCAGTTTTGACAGCAACGGGAAGCTTGCCAACTGTGAATCAAAGGATCCAAAGAAATGCGAGATCTTTATAGTAGAAGGTGATTCCGCTGGAGGAAGCGCAAAAACTGCACGCGACAGGAATTACCAGGCAATACTTCCTATAAGAGGTAAGATCTTAAATGTTGAAAAGGCATCGATAGACAAGATACTGGCCAATGCTGAGATTAAGACAATGATCAATTCGTTCGGTTGCGGTTTTTCAGAAGGCTATGGCAATGACTTTGATATAACAAAGTTAAAATACGACAAGATCATTATAATGGCCGATGCGGATGTTGATGGTGCTCATATATCAACTTTGCTACTCACATTATTCTATAGATTCATGCCGGAACTCATCTATGAAGGTCACGTATATATAGCTATGCCTCCACTTTATAAGGCTATGCCATCTAAGGGCGAAGAAGAATATCTTTATGATGACAAGGCACTTGAAAAATACAGAAAGACACATAAAAGTGCATTTACTCTGCAGCGTTACAAAGGTCTTGGCGAGATGGATGCTGAGCAGTTATGGGAAACAACACTTGATCCAGCCAGAAGAAAGTTAAAACTTGTTGAGATAGAAGACGCAAGAATGGCCAGCGATATAACAGAACTTTTGATGGGAAATGATGTCCCTCCCAGAAAAGCATTTATTTATGAGCACGCAAATGATGCACAGCTTGATGTTTAAGGTGACTTATGAACACTAATGAAGATATTATAAAAACCGAATACTCCGAGGTTATGCAGAAGTCATATATCGATTATGCAATGTCGGTAATAATAGCACGTGCCTTGCCTGATGTAAGAGACGGCTTAAAGCCCGTACAACGTAGAACTCTTTATGACATGCATGAGCTTGGAATAAAATTTGATAAGCCATACAGAAAATCCGCTCGTATCGTAGGTGATACAATGGGTAAATATCATCCTCACGGCGATTCTTCGATCTATGATGCCCTGGTAAACATGAGTCAGGACTTTAAAAAGGGAATGCCGCTTGTGGATGGTCACGGCAACTTCGGCAATATAGAAGGTGACGGAGCTGCAGCTATGCGTTATACGGAGGCAAGACTCCAAAAAATAACACAGAACTGTCTTCTTGATGACCTCGATAAGGATGTAGTTGATTTCATACCAAACTTCGATGAGACAGAAAAGGAGCCATCGGTATTACCCTCAAAGTTTCCTAATCTTCTAGTAAACGGAACCGAAGGTATCGCTGTAGGTATGGCAACAAGCATACCGCCTCATAATCTGTCCGAAGTTATCGGAGCAATGAAGGCTTATATGAAGGATGAGACTATATCTACTTCTCATCTGATGAGATATGTTCAGGGACCCGACTTTCCGACCGGCGGAATAGTAACAAATAAGGATGAACTCCTTGAGATCTATCGCACAGGACAGGGAAAGATCAAGGTAAGAGGAAAAGTAGAAGTTGAAAAAGGCAAAAACGGTAAGACTAATGTTGTCATAACCGAAATTCCTTTTACTATGATCGGTGCTAATATCACTAAGTTTTTACAAGATATCGCAACGCTTGCGGAAACCAAGAAAGCTCCGGATGTAATCGACATCTCAAATCAGTCTTCCAAGGAAGGCACTCGAATCGTAATCGAACTAAGAAAAGATGCAAATGTAGATAATTTCATCAATCTGCTCTATAAAAAAACAAAACTCGAGGATACATTCGGTGTAAACATGCTGGCTATAGCTGGTGGCAGGCCTGAAACAATGGGGCTCAAGCGTATACTTAAGGAATGCGTTGAATTCAGATATGAAGTGACTACCAGAAAGTATACGAATCTGTTAGCTAAGGAACAAAGCAAAAAAGAGATACAGGAAGGTCTGATAAAGGCCTGTAACGTCATTGATCTTATAATAGAAATACTACGCGGATCAAAGGACAGAGCGATGGCAAAAGCCTGTCTGATTGAAGGAAAAACAACCGGAATAAAATTCAAGAGCAAGGAAAGCGAAGTAATGGCAAAACAGCTGATGTTTACCGAACCTCAGGCCAATGCCATTCTTGAGATGCGCCTTTACAAACTCATAGGGTTAGAACTTGATGCACTGATTGCAGAACATAATGAGACAGTAGCCAATATCTTTAAGTATGAGGATATACTCGAAAGAAAGGATTCAATGGCTCAGGTCATCATAAATGAGCTCGATGAGATAAAAAAGGAATTCGGCCGTCCAAGAAGAACTGTAATCGATAACTGCGAAGAAGCTGTAGTTGAAGAAGTTCAGATTCCCGAGATGGAAGTAATGTTCATTATGGACAGATTCGGATATGCCAAGATCATCGATATACCTACATTCGAAAGAAATGAAGAAGCCGTTAGAGCCGAATTCAAGTATATTTGCCGTTGCAAAAACACCGGCAAGATATGTCTGTTCACCAATAACGGGCAGCTTCATACCATAAAGGTTCTTGACCTTCCCATGGGAAAATTCAGAGATAAAGGAAAGCCGATAGATAACGTCAGCAACTATTCTTCAGCGACTGAAAACATAGTTGCTGTTGCGAGTCAAAGCGAGCTTAATCTCTACAGACTGATATTTGTAACCAAGCTGAGTATGATGAAGATCGTTGACGGTGGAGAATTTGATGTTGCCAAAAGAACTGTCGCCGCAACAAAGCTTTTAGATGATGATGAAGTTATTAGTGTAGTCGCTATAAAAGAACAAAGAAATATAGTCCTTAAAACAAATGACGGTTATTTCTTGCGTTTCCCGATCGAAGAGATACCGGAAAAGAAAAAGGCGGCTGTCGGTGTTCGCGGCATGAAATTGTCACCGAAGGATTTTGTAGAAGAAGTATTCTATACTCAGAATGCTGTCGAACAGAATTATGATTACAACGGTCGCATAATCGCTCTTAACTCAATAAAACTCGGCAAACGCGACAGCAAAGGGACCAAACTGAGAGGTAACTAAAATATGAGAGTAATCGCCGGAAGTGCCCGTTCTGTGCCGCTAATCGCACCTCAGGGGCTTGATACTAGACCTACAACAGATAAAATCAAGGAAACACTGTTCAATATGATCAATTTTGATCTGCCCAACTGTGTATTTATTGATCTGTACAGCGGAAGCGGAGCAATAGGGATCGAAGCCATAAGCAGAGGCGCAAGACACGCCTATTTTGTTGAAAAGAACAAAAAAGCCATTGAATGCATAAAGTTTAACGTTATCAAATGTAAATTTCAGGATGAAGCTACAATAATCGCAAGAGATGTTTCAGACGCATTGTATGAGATCCATGACAAGGCAGATATCATTTTTATGGATCCTCCATATGATTCAATGAACGAATCAAATATCATGAAACAGCTTCTGACCTCAAAGATCATTCACGAAGATACAATTTTCATTATTGAAGCTGCCATCGAGAGAGACTTCTCCGATATAACTTCACTTGGATATGAAATATACAAGGAAAAGTTCTATAAGACCAACAAGCATGTATTTTTCAGATTGGCGACAAATTCCTAAATAATCGGTTTAAAAAACTCTACATTTTTAGTATAATATCTAAGGATGCAAAAAGTGAGGTATTTATATGCATGCAGCGATCTATCCCGGAAGTTTCGATCCGGTCACTTTCGGTCATCTCGACATCATAAACCGAGCTGCCGAAATGTTCGATGAAGTCATTGTAAGCGTTCTGGACAATTGCAATAAGACACCATTGTTTTCAGTTGAGGAACGTGTTAATATACTTAAGAAGGCTACGGAGGACATACCAAATATAAGAGTTGAATCCTTCAGTGGGCTCCTTATAGATTATGCCAAGAGCATTAATGTTAATATAGCTATAAGAGGTCTGAGAGCCATCACCGATTTTGAATATGAACTGCAAATTGCTCAAACGAATAAACTGCTAAGTGGCGGGGCACTAGATACCATATTTTTGACTACAAGTCTTGAATATGCATATCTGAGTTCATCCGGGGTTAAGGAAATAGCATATTTTAACGGTGATATAAGCAAATGTGTTCCTGATTTTGTTGCCGATTTGGTATACGAAAAATACAGGCATAAAAAATGATAAGAGAGGTTGAAGGGGTTTATGGAGACTAAGCAGAGTAAGATAGAATTATTGATCGATGAGATTCAAGATTACATCGACAGCTGCAAATATAAGGCATTTTCAAACAATATAATCATGGTCAATAAGGATGAGATGGATTCTTACCTTATGGAGCTTAAGAAGAATACTCCCGAAGAGATCAAACATTATCAGAAGATAATCGCTAATAGAAATGCAATAATGGCAGAGGCAGATAAAGCTAGAAACGATGCCAAGCTTGAGGCACAGGAGATCGTTAACAAGGCTATAACCCAGACTAATGAACTTATAAGCGAGCATGAGATCATGCAGAGAGCATATGATCAGGCAAATGAGGTGATAAATCTCGCTGCATCACAGGCTCAGGAGATAGTAGACGCAGCTGTTATAGAAGCTAATGAGCTTAAGGAATCTGCAACTCAGTATACAGACAGCCTACTTGCTCATGTTGAAGAGGTTACTTCTCATTATATAAATCAGTCAGACAATGAGTATAACCGTCTGATAAGCAGCCTCAACGAATGTGTAGAAACAGTAAGGGCTAACAGAAACGAACTTTATCCTCAGGCTGCCAGTGAAGCTGGAGCAACAACGGATTATATTCCTCTTCAGAACACCGCACCTGTTAAGTCCGACTCGATCGTTGATCTGGATCTTATTTAAGAAATATTTAGAGCTGCGAAAATCGCAGCTCTTTTTAAGTATGGGGGAGATACTTTGAAATACATCCACAGAATCATTCTTATCCTGACAGGTCTCATATTATTTCATATATCGTATTTTCCGTCTTATTGTAAAAATGTTGTTGTTGTCATCGATCCCGGACATGGCGGCGATGCAATGGGTGGTAATATTGATGACAGAATAGAACGAGATATAAATCTGATAACAGCATCTGCTATGAAAGACAGGCTTGAGCAGTATGAAGGTGTAGATGTTTATCTGACAAGAGAAAACAATACCGACAAAGAGCTTACGCGAAAAGATCGTTTTGACTTTGCTAAGGATGTAAATGCAGATTTCCTATTCTCAATACATTACAATATGTCCGAATATCATACTCTTTTCGGGAGTGAAGTCTGGGTAGCATCAAAGGGCAGCAACTATGTAAAAGGATATCAGTTCGCAACTATAGAGATGAAAGCTCTGACTGAGCTTGGCCTTTTCGACAGAGGTATAAAGAACAAACTTAACAAGGATCGTGACGGAGAGTATTACGGAATCCTTAAGTATGCTGAAGAATATAATATACCCGCTGTTATCATAGAACACTGTCATCTTGATGAAGAAAGAGATAGTGAATTCTGGAACGAAGAATCTTATAAGCGTTTTGGAGAGATTGATGCAGACTGTGTTGCAAAGTTTTACAGTCTCAGTTCTCCATCTCTGGGAATAGATAATTCATCTTTTCAAAACATCGCTGTTGAAGCACCTTCTAAAAGACTAGACAGGGATTATAGTGAGCCTGAATACTGTACGCTTCAGATAAAAGATAATGGCGATACAGTGACCGCTCATATAGAAGCGTACGATCCTGATAACTATATACAGTATTATCAGGTAAGCCTTGACGGCGGCGATCATTTTGGTCGTCTCGAGGAATGGACTGACAGAAGCAGTACATCGATGGAATTTGATATTCCCAAGCAGATAGAGCAGGATTATAACGTAGTTGTCAGAGCCATGAATCAATATGATCTGTACCTGGCGTCCGATTCAGTTTATGTTGAGGGACTTCCAAAACCTGTCGAGGAAGAAGATATAGAATCTATAAAAGCAGACAAAGAATATCAGACCGTCGAAATTAATAAATCTGATCAGGAGAACAAAACAGCTTTATCTCCGATATTCATTTTTGTGGTTACACTCGTAGTATTGTTTGTAACATTTAACATTTTCTTTGCCCTATACATTACTAACAGCCGCAGGAAAAAGCGTAGACGCAAGAAAAATCATGAGACTCGATAAGTATATATGCAAATGTACTTCATATTCAAGGAAAGAAGCCTGTTCTTTGATAAAGAAAAATCATGTTTCGGTTGACGATATAATTATTACCGATGCAGGTTTTCATCTTAACGAAGATCAGCAGGTTAAGATCGATGAAACTGTTCTTCATTATGAAGAATATATATACATAATTCTAAACAAACCCGCCGGATATATTACTGCTACCAATGATAACAGCAGCAAAACTGTCATGGATCTAATTGATGAAAAGAGATCAGATCTATCTATCGTAGGCAGGCTTGATAAGGATACGGAAGGCCTCCTTCTTATTACAAATAACGGCAAGCTTAATCACAATATGCTCTCGCCATCAAAACATGTAGATAAGACCTATTATGTCATATGCGAAAACAAGCTAAGCGATGATGACATAAACAGATTATGTCATGGCATAGACATTGGTGATGATACACCTACTCTTGAAGCTAAATGCATCCGTTATGAACAAGGTATACTTTTAACAATCCATGAAGGCCGTTATCATCAGATAAAGAGAATGATGGAAGCTATAAACAACCGGGTTATATATCTTAAACGGCTTACATTCGGACCTTTAAAGCTAGATGAGAGCCTCAAGACAGGATCAAGCAGAAGACTGACCAATGAGGAGATCGGTCTCATAAAAAAATATATGTAACCAAGGATTTACTTATGATAAAAAACATACTCAAAGATATTGATGCGGTAATATTTGACATGGATGGATCTTTGGTTGATTCCATGTGGATATGGAAACAAGTGGACATCGATTATTTTGCCAGTCATGGCAAGACTTTGCCAGATGACCTGCAATCCAAGATCGAGGGAATGAGTTTCTATCAGACAGCGCAGTATTTTAAAAATACCTTTGACTTTTCAGATTCTATTGAAAAAATGATGGATATCTGGAACGAAATGGCACATGAAAAATATGCTAATGATGTACCATTTAAAAAAGGCGTTGAGCATTTTCTGGATATATGTATGGAGCGCGGTATAAAACTCGGGATCGCTACAAGCAATTCAAGATATTTATACGACGCTGTAGCAGGGCACCTCGGGCTTAACAGATATTTTAAAACCGTTCTCACCGGCAGTGAGGTATTAAACGGCAAGCCAGCTCCAGACGTTTATCTTAACTGTGCTAAAAGACTAAATGTCGATCCGGCAAAATGCCTTGTTTTTGAAGATATAACTAAAGGAATAGAAGCCGGTCATAATGCAGGAATGAAAGTTTGTGCTGTAGATGATGAATACAGCCTTCATCAACGCGAAGACAAAAAGTCAATGGCTGATTACTTTATACACGATTTTAATGAACTGGAGTTTTGAATGTTATTACTGAAAAGATACGAAAAAGGTGAATATGAGTATGCGTCATACAGCAAGGTGAGAAACTGGATCATCACAATTGTAATGTATGCTCTTTCAGCTGCGATTTATACAATCGGTTATATAACAACCGGGAGCAACAGAAATCTTCTTACGATAGTTGCAATACTCGGCGTTTTACCCGCAAGCAAATCTCTGATCGGTGCCATAATGAGTTCCCGTGTAAAAGTGCTTAATGAATCAATACATACAAAGATAGAAGATAATATCGCATCTCTTCATGGTTTATATAATCTTTATCTTACAAGCTATGAACTAAATTTTTATCTTGCTCACTGTGTAATAACTAAAGATTCACTTATCGCATTTACAACTGATACAGATTTTGATAATAAACGCTTTGATGAACACATAAAAAAACACATGAAACTAGAGGGCATCCAGGATATTCTTATAAAAGTATTTGATAATGAAGATGCCTACATAAACAGGCTGACTCAGCTTTCAAAATCCGATCAGTCAGTACAGCCAAATGAAAAACTGGTCAATTTATTAAAGAACATATCCGTATGAAAGAATTCGTTATAGAAAGAAAAGACAGCGGTCAGCGTATTGATAAATATCTTGCAAGGATACTTCCTGCTGCCACCAAAAGCTTTATCTATAAAATGATAAGAAAAAAGAATATTGTACTAAATGATGAGCGCTTAAACGGTAACGAACTGTTAAAAGAAGGCGACATTATTAAACTGTGGTTTTCTGATGAAACATTTGAGCACTTTTCCAACTCTTCAGTATCATTAAATGACATAGATGAATTCCTGAACGCATACAAAAAATTCAAGGACTCTATTGATATTGTATATGAAGATGATGACTTTCTTATTGTAAACAAACCATATGGTATTCTCAGTCAGAAATCTGCCCCGTCCGACCTTTCTGTAAACGAATGGATAGTCGGCTATCTGCTTTCAAAAAAGGCTCTTACAATTGAAAGTCTGTCAGTCTGCAGACCTTCGATTACAAACAGACTTGACCGGAATACCTCTGGGATCATTCTCGCCGGAAAGACTGTATACGGTTTGCAAGTATTATCCGAAATGATAAGAGACAGACTTATCAAGAAGTATTATCTAGCCTATGTAACCGGTTTTCTTGATGGTGAGGCCACGTTGATAGGCTATCATTTAAAATGTGAAAAGAATAACACATCCACTATAATCGACTGTGATTCTTATGAGAGGCTGAACGAATCACAAAAAAGCAAATACAGCCTTGTTAAGACTGCCTACACGGTCCTAGACCACTATAAGCTTTTTAATACCGATATAACCTCTGTTGAGCTAGATCTTATTACAGGCAAATCGCATCAGATAAGGGTTCATATGTCATCTATAGGTCATCCTCTCTTAGGAGATAACAAATATGGTGATACTAAGCTTAACAGGAAACTCGGTCTTAAACATCAGTTACTTCATGCATACAAAATAGTATTCCCTGATGACAAACGGCTTAATTTACTCTCAAAAAGGACAATCACATGCCCACATGGAAATCAAGAGGTCTTCGAGGCTCTTTTCTCGAAGAACTAGTAAACAGGACAAATGAAAGATATGCGTCCAATCATTTAGCTCTAATGCAAAAGATCCCGACGCCAATAACCCCCATAAACATGGATCCCAAAACTCACCAGATAACGCTTGCTTACTTCGAAAAGAAGAGCACAGTTGATTATATCGGAGCCGTACAGGGCATTCCTCTTTGTTTTGATGCAAAGGAATGTGCATATGATACATTTTCACTCCAGAACATACATGAACACCAAGTTGAGTTCATGAAGGAGTTTGAACGTCAGGGCGGGATAGCCTTCTTTCTTCTTTATTTTTCAAAAAAAGAAGAATACTACTACCTGCGATTGAGTGAATTGCTCATCTTTTGGGAGAGAGCAGCGGCAGGCGGAAGGAAAAGCTTCAGACATGACGAGTTAGACAAGGAGTTTTTCTTCGAGCATGTTGAACCTATATTTATTCCTTATCTAGACTATGTAAATAAAGACTTAAGATTACGAGATAATGAGGGTTGACAGAATATATCTCTTCATATATACTACATTAAAGTAGCACGCTAATATGGTAGCACGTTACCAAGATAAAGTGAATTGGAGATAATAGTAAGACAAATGAAGCAATTATTACATACACCTGACGGAGTCAGGGATATATACGGAGACGAATATCAAAAAAAGCTTAACGTTGAAAATACCATTCATGATATGTTCATATCTTACGGGTATCAGGATATACAGACTCCCAGTTTCGAATACTTCGAGCTGTTCAGCGGAGATATAGGAACAACCGATACAAACGGTCTGTACAAATTTAGTGACAATAATGGTCAGACTATGGTATTGCGCAGCGACTTCACACCCAGTATTGCCAGATGCGCCTCTAAGTATTTCCTAGAAGAGAATAATGTACTTCGTCTGACTTATAAAGGTAATACCTATGTCAACACTGCAGAGCTGCAGGGTAAGTTAAAAGAGACTACGCAGATGGGAGTCGAGCTCATAGGAGAGAGCAGTGTCGACTCTGATGTCGAAGTAATTCGTCTCGCTGCACAGTCTCTTAAAGCTGCAGGTCTTAAGAAATTCAGGATTTGTATAGGAAATGTTGAATTCTTCAGAGGCCTTTGCGAAGAACTTGGAGTTGACGAAGATACAGAGCTCACACTTCGTGACTACGTTTCCAATAAGAATTTCTTTGGTGTTAAGGAATATATGTCAAGTATCGATCTGTCTGATGATAATCAGGACAAGATACTTGCCATAAATGATCTTGTAGGTGGAATAAACTGTCTTAAAAATGCGCTTTCCCTAGCAGGAAACGAAAGATCAAAGTCAGCTATCAACAGGCTTATCGAGGTGTATAACAGCGCTGTTAGCTGCGGTATTGATGAGTACATCTTCTTTGATCTTGGGATGCTCAGCAAGTACAGATACTATACCGGTATGATTTTCAAAGGCTATGCAGTAGGTAATGGAGATGCCATTGTAAAAGGCGGTCGGTATGACAATCTTCTCAGTCAGTTTGGTAAAGCTGCACCTGCAGTAGGTTTTGTAGTAGTTATCGATGACCTTCTGAATGCGCTCTGCAAACAGGAAAGAAATGAAGCTAATGACGACGAATATCTTACCTTTGCACTGACAAAAGGAAGACTAGCCGATAAAACTCTGGCTTTACTTGAAAGCATTGGCATAACATGCGAGGAAATGAAGGATAAGGATACCAGAAAGCTTATCTTTGTCAATGAAGAACTTAAGCTTAAATTCTTTCTTTCTAAGGGCCCCGATGTTCCTACATATGTAGAATACGGTGCTGCTGATATCGGAGTAGTAGGCAAAGATACCATTATGGAAGAAAATCGCAGAGTCTATGAAGTCCTTGATCTCGGATTCGGTAAATGCCGTATGTGTGTATGCGGACCTCATGAAGCTGGTGAACTCCTTAAACATCATGAAATGATAAGAGTATGCTCAAAGTATCCCGTTATAGCAAAAGATTATTTCTACAATAAGAAACATCAGACTGTAGATATAATCAAACTTAACGGTTCTGTTGAACTTGGCCCTATAGTAGGCTTGGGCGACGTTATAGTTGATATAGTAGAAACAGGATCAACACTAAGAGAAAACGGCCTTGAGGTGCTTGAGACCATATGTGATCTTTCAGCTCGCATGATAGTCAACCAGGTAAGTATGCAGATGCACTCAGAACGTATACGCAAGATAATAAACAAATTAAAAGAGGTTTAAGATAAATGAGAATTGTTAATCTAACTAATGAAACTAAACAGGACATCTTAAAAAATCTTCTCAAAAGAAGTCCCAGTCAATACACCGAATATGAAAAGACTGTTGCAGATATCCTTTCAGATGTAAGAGAACGTGGTGACGATGCCGTGTTTGAACTTACAAACAGATTTGATAAATGGGACATAAACAGTTCTAATGTAAAAGTTACTAAAGCTGAAATCGAACAGGCTTATGAACAGGTTGATCCTGAGTTTATAGAAATCTTAAAAGAAGCTGCAGAAAACATAAGAGTATTTCACGAAAAGCAGTTAAGAGACAGCTGGTTTTACAGCAAAAAGGACGGGTCTATACTCGGCCAGAAGATAGTTCCGATAGATTCAGTCGGCTGTTATGCCCCCGGCGGAAAAGCGTATTATCCAAGTAGCGTTCTTATGAATATCGTTCCTGCCAAGGTTGCAGGAGTTGAAAGAATAGCTCTCGCAACACCTGCAGTAGGCGGAATTGTTCAGCCTGTTACACTGGTTGCAGCTGATATCGCAGGAGTAGATGAGATATACAAGATAGGTGGCGCACAGGCTGTAGGAGCATTTGCATACGGAACCGAGTCTATAAAAAAAGTTGACAAGATCACAGGTCCCGGCAATATCTTCGTCGCTCTAGCCAAAAAGGCGGTTTTTGGCCAGGTAGGTATCGATTCTATAGCCGGTCCGAGTGAAATACTGGTATTGGCTGACGAAACTGCAAATCCCAGATACGTTGCAGCTGATCTGCTTTCACAGGCTGAACATGATGAACTGGCAAGTGCCATTCTAATAACAACAAGTTTGGATTTTGCCGGCAAGGTAAGTGACGAAATAGATTCCTTCACTGCCGTCTTAGAAAGAAAAGAAATAATACAGAAATCTCTTGATAACTACGGATATATACTTGTCGCAAATAATATCGACGATGCTATAGAAGCGGCGAATGAAATCGCAAGCGAACATGTTGAGATCATGACTGCTGATTCTGCAAGAGTAATGACCAGAATCAGAAATGCAGGTGCTATCTTTATCGGTCAATACTCATCAGAACCTCTCGGAGATTATTTTGCAGGTCCTAATCACATTTTACCGACTAATGGAACAGCTAAGTTCTTTTCACCTTTAAATGTTGATGACTTTACCAAAAAGACAAGTATTATCAGTTATTCAGAAGAGGGATTGAAGGCTGTACATGATAAAATAGAGTATTTTGCAAAAAAGGAATGTCTGACGGCTCATGCAAATTCCATAGCAGTAAGATTCAAAAACAAATAAACACCTAAAGGAAGGTAAACCACATGAGAAAATCTTCAGTAGAAAGAAACACCAATGAAACCAAGATAAAGATTGATCTTGATATCGATGGAACAGGAAAAGCCGATATCAATACTGGTATAGGCTTCTTTGATCACATGCTTGAGGGCTTCACAAAACACGGTCTTTTTGATATGAATGTAAAGATCGACGGTGATCTGAATGTGGACTGCCACCACAGTATAGAAGACTGCGGAATAGTGCTAGGTCAGGCTATAAAGGAAGCTATAGGAGATAAAAAATCTATTAAAAGATTTGGCTATTTTATTCTTCCCATGGACGATGCTCTCGCTCTTGTTTCAATAGACCTTGGTGGAAGACCATACCTAGATTTTCAATGTGATTTTACTGTAGAAAAATGCGGTGAGATGGAAACTGCTATGGTAAGAGAATTCTTCTATGCTGTAAGCTATAGCGCTATGATGAATATTCATGTTAGAATGTTAAGTGGTGTTAACGCTCATCACATGATAGAAGCAATATTCAAAGCGTTTGCGAAAGCACTCGATCAGGCTACCCAGACTGATGACAGAATAGAAGGTGTTGCCAGCACAAAAGGAGTAATATAAAAAATGATAGTCAAAAAGATGATTCCCTGCATATACCTGCGTGATCTTAAAGCAGTCAAGGGTTTTGAAGATGATACTGTAATAGATGATGATCCAGTAAAACTTGCCAGATTCTATGCTGCAAATGATTCAGATGCGATCATAGTATTCGATCTATCCCCTGATGATGACAAGCTTCATGAACAGGCTCTGGATTGCATTAAAGAGATATGCGAAGGAATCAATATCCCTGTGTACGGAGCTGGAAATGTAAAGCGCATGGAGGATATCAAGAAACTTCTATATGCCGGCTGTGATAAAGCAACTCTTAACTTCTCAAAAGAAGGAAACGTTGAGATCATTGAAGAAGTCTCAAACAAATTCGGTAAGGATAAGATAATAGTAGCTGTAAAAGATTCGAGTGAGCTTGCAGACCATCTTGAACTTATCGATAAATATGCGCACTCTATTCTTTTCCTTTATCACAAAGAGATCATAGATGCCGCAGAACTTACCATGCTGCCTTATATAGCAATGCTTCCGGAAACAGGTCTTGATAAGCTTTTAGAGATGTTCTCGCATGAGAATATCGTTGGAATCAGCGGTGATGTTATTAGTGATAATGTTGAGAATATAAAAAGCCTTAAAGATATACTAGAAGAAAACGGAATAAAGACCACGAGAAAGATGATCAGTGTTCCATGGAGCGATCTTAAAAAGAACAGTGACGGACATGTCCCGGTAGTGGTTCAGGACGTGAAGACAGATGAAGTCTTGATGGTCGCATATATGAATGAAGAAGCATATATAAAAACGTTAGAAACCGGTACCATGACATATTTCTCACGTTCGAGAAATGAACTATGGATAAAAGGTGCTACTTCAGGCCATTATCAATACCTGCAGTCAATGTACCTTGACTGTGACAGTGATACCTTACTATGCAAGGTCATCCAGATCGGAGCAGCATGTCATACGGGTAATAAATCATGTTTCTTTAATGAACTCTATTCAAAGGATGTTCGAAACGAGCATAATCCAATAAAAGTTTTTGAAGAAGTATTTGATGTTATCAAAGACAGGAAGGTAAATCCCAAGGAAGGAAGTTATACCAATTATCTGTTTGATAAAGGAATAGATAAGATATTAAAGAAACTGGGAGAGGAAGCTACTGAAATTGTCATAGCAGCCAAAAACCCCAATCCAAATGAGATAAAGTATGAGATAAGCGATTTTCTCTATCATTGCATGGTCCTGATGGCTGAAAAAAATGTCACTTGGGAAGAGATCTGTGAAGAGCTCGCTAAAAGATGATCATTCCTGCTCAAACTGATCTATTATACTGTTGATCGTTTTATACAGATATGGTTTCAGATCATCAATCTTAACAGGCTGTTCATAGAGAATAGAAGAGTATATGCTCGATCCTGTCAATTCTATAATCATATACATCATCAATCTTGGATTCTTGATGTTTTCACCAATATCACGCAAGAGACTTTCAGAGGCTTCCTTAACCGGGGCCTCTTTTGTTACATTGTCACTTTCCATTGCATATCTTGAAAAACCAAGTCCGAGATTCTTTGATATAAACATAAGAAGTGTTTTATCCTTGGCAAGAGAATCTATAATATCATCGATGACAAAAATTATCTTTTCTCTATATCCTTCAAGTTCTTCTTTTCTCATACGTGACAAAGAATCATCAAACAGTTTTGTAGCTCTGTGTGCTACAAGCTTGTTGTTTATATCATATTTGTCTTTGAAATACAGATAGAACGTTCCTTTTGCTACACCCGCTTTTTCGACTATATCTGAAATAGAAGTGTCGTGAATACCCTTAGTAGTGAATAGTTCAAATGCCGTATTTAGAAGAGACTCTCTCTTTTTTAACTTGTTTTCTTCGGCTTTACCCATATCAATAACGCCTTTCAAAATATACTCTTTAAAGTATTAAAACATTTAAATTATAAAAAATCAATAAACTTAGTCAATTTTATTGACCATCGGTCACTGTTTTGTTATAACGATAATGTCAAATAACGAGAAAGGATATAGATTATCATGAATGATGAACCTAATCACAGCTCCGGATCATCTCTTATGTTAAAGATCTGCAGCTTTATCGTTGATAAAAGAAATCTCTTTTTCCTGATCTATACACTGCTGGCAGTTTTCTCACTGTTTTCCCGCGACTGGGTAAAGGTAGAGAATGAAATGTCATATTATCTTCCTGCAGAGTCTGAAACTAAAAAAGGACTTGATCTAATGCAGGAGCAATTTATAACTTACGGTTCTTGTAATGTCATGATCGCCAACATATCACCTGAGCAGGCATTGAGCATACAACGTAAACTCGAAGATATTGACGGTGTATTCAGTGTAGATTATGACAACTCTGAATCCCACTATGTAAATGGAAGCGCATATTATAATATTACTTTTGATTATGACGAGGATGAGGATGAATGTCTCACCTCGCTTTCTTATGTTGAAGATTTCCTAAGCGGATATGACTATTATCTGACAACGACGCTTGGAGATATCCAATCTGAACTTATCAACGAAGAGATGAATGTTATCTCTGTAATAGTTGTCATAGTTGTTGTTTCAGTATTGCTGTTAACTTCCCAGGCATATGCTGAAGTACCAGTTCTTCTTATTACATTCGGATCAGCTGCAATAGTCCAGATGGGCACTAACTTCTTGTTTGGAACTATATCATTCGTCTCAGATTCGGTTACTATCGTTTTACAGCTAGCTCTTTCGGTTGATTACGCCGTAATATTCCTGAACAGATACAAGGAAGAGCATAAGAGTCTTCCTCCGCGAGAAGCTACCATCGAAGCCCTTACAAAAGCAATACCAGAGATCTCAGGCAGTTCTTTGACAACTATCGGCGGTCTTATCGCTATGATGTTCATGCAATACAAAATGGGGGCGGATATGGGTATCGTGCTTATCAAATCTATACTTCTAAGCCTTATTTCCGTATTCCTTTTGATGCCTGGAATTATCATGCTGTTTTCCGGACTGATGGACAAGACAAAACATAAGAATTTCATACCTGAAATTCCATTTGTTGGTAAATATGCTTATAAAACACGTTTTCTTGTAACACCTGCTTTCGTTATTGTAATAATCGCCGCATCGATCATCTCTAACAAATGTCCTTACGTTTACGGGTATAGCAAGATCACGCCTCCAATAATCAACAGAGTTCAAAAAGCACAACAGATCCAGGAAGACAACTTCGGATATACCAATATGGTTGCGCTCGTAATTCCTTCTAAAGATTATGACAGCGAAGCAAAACTGATCAGGGATCTGGAAGCATGTCCTGAGGTTGATCACGTACAAGGCTTGTCAAACATAGAAGCACTTGGTGGATATACACTAACAGACAAACTTACACCCAGACAGTTTTCTGAACTAATAAATCTCGATTACGAGGTTGCAGAACTCATATATACTGCATATGCAATAAACGATAAGGACTATGCCAAAGCAGTTAACGGTCTCTCTTCATACAAAGTTCCTTTAATTGATATGTTTTCGTTCGTATATCAGGAAGTGAACGAAGGCTATGTTACTCTTGACGACGACTTGATGCTAAAACTAACTGATGCAGATCGTATGATGACTTTCGCCAGAAATCAATTGGAAGGAGAAGAGTATGCGAGGATGCTCGTATATCTTAATCTTGATCAGGAATCAGATGAGACATTTGCTTTCATAGATAATATGCATACAATTGCAGAAAAATATTATGATGCAGATAAGATATATGTTGTCGGAGAATCCGTCAGTCAGTATGACCTAAAAAAATGCTTCGGAAGAGACAATATGGTCGTAAGCATTGTCTCTATTCTCGCAGTTCTGATAGTTCTTCTGTTTACATTTAAATCAGCCGGCATGCCCGTACTGCTCATAGCTGTTATCGAGGGTTGCATTTGGATAAACTTCTCATTTCCAACATTGACGCATGATCCGCTTTTCTTCCTCGGTTATCTGATCGTAAGCTCTATCCAAATGGGAGCAAATATCGATTATGCAATAGTCATAGCAAGCAGATACACAGAACTCAGAGAGAGTATGCTCAGAAAAGATGCGATAATAAAGACAATGAACCTTTCATTCCCGACAATAATAACCAGCGGTACTATGCTGGCAGTAGCTGGTACAGTCATAGGTAAGCTAACTAGTGACTGTGCAATATATGGCATAGGTAGATGTCTGGGACGTGGAACTATCATTTCAATTTTTGTTACCATGTTTGTTCTTCCTCAAGTCTTACTTGTGGGTGACAAGATAATAGAAAAGACAGCATTTGTTATGAATATGCCTGTAAGGACCAAACAACTGACTGGAACTATGCGTATTGACGGTATGGTAAGGGGTAAGATAGACGGAACGGTTATAGGTACTATGCATGCAGTTGTTAAGGGCAATATAAATGCATTTGTTGAATCCGGAGAATTGACAGAAGATGCATCAGACAACATCGATAAAGAGGTAGATGACAATGAAAAATAGGATCAAAGCTTTTGTTTTATGTATCATCCTAATATTTAATTTCCCTATCGTATCCTATGCCGATGAGTTACAAGAAGCATCAGCAACCGATTGGGAGACTATCAGGATAAACACCTGTGAGGATTTGATAGAACTAGCAGATAATTGCAGGCTTGATACATGGTCTAGCAACAAGCAGGTTGAACTTGAATCAGATATTATCATAGATGATGAATCTTTTACCTGCATTCCCTGTTTTAACGGTATTTTTGATGGAAATGGACACAGCATTACAAATCTGTATTACAAAGGTAATGAATCATATATAGGTTTTTTTGCTTTTGTCGGTGAGACTGGAATTGTTAAAAATCTAAAGATTGCCGGCAAGGTTGAACCATCCGGCAAACAGGTTGCTATTGGAGGTATTGTAGGTGAAAACAACGGTATAATATCTAACTGCAGCTTTACCGGTCTTGTTTGTGGCAAGGATTATGTTGGTGGCATAGCAGGAATCAATAAGATAAACGGTCATATAAGTGACTGCAGTTTTGAAGGAAGAATAACCGGTGTGCACTTCAGCGGCGGTATTGCCGGTTATAACATAGGCAGCATCATCAGATGTACAAATAACGGAAAGGTAAACACTGCTCAGACCGACAGTCGAATGTCCTTGGAGGATATAAATATCGATGATTATATATCCGTTATAAGTCCCGATAATAACGAAGAAAACCCTGATAAAGCAACATCTAATAACGGAGTAGTTGATTGCGGCGGGATAGTAGGGCTTTCAACAGGTAATATCCAAGCATGCGAAAACAAAGGAGAAGTAGGATATGAGCATGTGGGCTATAATATCGGAGGCATCGCCGGACGTCAATCCGGTTATATCTGCGGTTGCAAAAACTTTGGTGTAGTTTGTGGCAGAAAGGATGTCGGCGGGATAGTTGGCCAGGCAGAGCCGTATATATCCGTTGATCTAAGCAAGGATATTGCATATCAGCTTTCAGTTAACATAGAAGAACTACAGTCTGCACTAAATCGTACAATACGTGATGCAGGTAACAGTTCTGATGTAATAAGTGACCGGCTATCAGTGATTCAACAGTTTACCGCCTCTGCCCTTGAAGACAGCCGATACATCGCTGACAGTTCTATCAGTTATGCAAATGATCTTTCAAATGCTGCATCTGACATATTCTCAAGAGCCGATTATATAATGGATGAATCTACAAAAAAAGACGGTTTATTCGATAACGTTTCATACTCCGCAGACAATACTAAAGAAGCCGCATATAAGCTCAAGGACACCGTTAATGATCTTGACCTTGAAAGGTATCTTACAGACAGCGAGAAGCAGGAATATGATGACAGTAAACAGCTAATAGAAGATAGCAGTAAAGAATATAACGATTACATTGATAAAGCAAAAAAGCCCTACTATAACTACTATATATTCACACATGAAAATACTACTTATAGTTCGCAAGATCTTGCCTTTATTGCTGATTCAGATGATAAATATATATACAACACTGCAGCTATAAATGCCCCTGGCAATGGAATGAATAGCTCTTCAAACTATATCCCGAGTTCGTCTCTCGGAATAAATGATATGCCAGATGATGATACTATGTTCTTTGATGAATTCGGTAAAAGCGGAACATGGTATCATCACGATGACGTTAATGGCAAAGACAATCCTTTTCCTGATACTTCGTCAGAAACCCAAGCACAAAACGATAATAATCTTATCGCAGAAGCGACCTCTTATTCAGCACAAAAATCAGATGAGTATGCCTCAAACAAATATCAGTCTGTACATGGAAAATCATATACTGTTGATATGGAAGATGCTGCAAAAAGCATTGCCAAACTGACAGAAGCACATCTACCCGAAATGAGCGATGAAGCCAGAAGTGATGCTCAAGCTTCAATGGATAAGCTAGGTACTGCATCAGATGACCTTAAAAGAGCTGGGGATCAGGCAAATGATATCTTCTCCAATCTATCAAACAGAGAGGATATTTCAATACCAAGATTCTCCGATGACTATCGTTCACATGCTTCATCTTTATCCGCAAATCTTCAGGGAATGAATGATAATTTCGGATATCTCAATGCTCAGATGCATGATTCTAATGATGTTCTGCTTGATGACCTTACAGATGTATCAGACAGATTTGCAAATATCATGATGCTATATACAGATGCAATAGACGGCGTTCTGGATAAGGATTACACAAGTAATATTCAGGATTCATCACTTGAAGTCGCTGAAAGCTGCACTGACGCGACCATTGACAGTTGCACAAATGTAGGAGAAATATACGGAGATTTAAACACCTCAGGCATAGCCGGCACAATGGCAATAGAATATGACTTTGACCTTGAGAGTGATGTCTCAGGTATTAAGGATTCAAAGCTTAATACAACTTATCTTACCAAGTGTGTTCTTCGTTCTGATATAAATCGTGGAATTGTAACAGCAGAAAAAAGCTATGCTGGGGGTATATGTGGCTTACAGGAGATGGGAACGATCATAGGTTGCGCAAACTACGAAGAAATAAAGTCAAATTCTGGCGATTACGTAGGTGGGATAGCCGGTTCTTCATTGTCTAATATACTCAGATGCAACAGCAAGTGCATCCTTTCCGGTCAGGGTTATGTAGGAGGTATAGCAGGGGATGGAACAGATATTTACGACTGTCTTTCTCTAGTAAATATTTCAGATTCACAAAACTGGTACGGAGCCATAGCCGGACATGTTAGCGATGCCGCTGATATAAAAGACAATTTCTTTGTATCAGACAAGTTGGGAGGAATTGATAGGATAAGCTATTCCGGTAAAGCTGTTCCAGTATCATATGATGAATTGTTCAGCATTTTCGCTTCTAGGAATGATAATCAATCTCTTCCCAATGATTTTAATACAATGCGTATAATATATGTTTTGGATGATCCTGACTCTGAAGATGATGGTAAGATACTAGGTGAGAGCAGTGTCGGATATGGGGATACGCCAGATAATATTTTGCCACAAACTGACATACAAAAAGACGGATTCTATCCAGATTTTGAAGACACACCTGAAGAGCGAGTATATCATGATGAAAAGATAAAGGTAAGTTTTGTCAGATATAAAACAACATTAGCTGGACCGATTTCCGAGAATAAATTGCAATCGTCTCTACTTGTTGATGGCCATTTTAAGGAAAATGATGTCCTTGACGCAGTAAAAGATGCCGATATCAACGAGAAAGCAGAAAAAGACGGTATAATAGAAACATGGCATATATCGATACCAGATGACGGGAGTGATATACATACAATCCGTTACCTTCCAGACAAAGACAGTGATCTTGAAAAGCTCGAAAAGATCGGTCTGTACGTATATGAAGATAACGGATGGAAAGAAATTGAATCAACAGGATCAATGGGAAGATACAAAACTTATCAGGTTAAAGGAAAAGATCTTACATTACAAGCTAGGATCAAAAATATATCAAGGATTAATCGAGCAGTTATTGCGACTGTTATAATATGTATATGTACGGTAATCCTTATCCTTTACCTAATAAGTAAGTTCTTCTACATAAAGAGAAAGAAGATTGCTAAAACAGCGCAGAAAATAGGAGAAGCAGCCAAAGAAGCAGCCCAAAACATAGGTAACAAAAATCAGATATTCTATCACGGCGAAAGTGTTGATGAGGAAAATACCAAAAACGAAACAGACGATGACATTAGTGAACATAGTAATGATGAAATCGAAAAATAAATAATAGTCATTTCCGATAAACTGATATATCATTAATATATCCCAAAATGCGAGGAATTGCTTATGAAGGCATTGATCATTAACTGCAGTCCTGTAAAAACTGGAGCAACAGCTGAGATAGTGAGAATTATCGATCATGAAATCTCTTCTAGATTTGAAACAAAATGCATTTGCATTAATGATTATAGTTTTGAGTTTTGTAAAGGCTGTCGTAGCTGTCATAAAACAGCCAAATGTATAATGCATGACGATGTGATAAATATCCTCAATGAATTTAATGCGGCTGATATAATCATTTGTGTATCTCCATCTTATTGGGCTGACATTCCCGGACAATTTAAAGCCTTCATTGACAGATGCACTCCGTGGTGTGATACTCACGAACCGCACGCAACCATAAAAGAAGGTAAAAAAGGATATACTGTTGCATTAAGAACTGGACCCGGGTTGCATGAATGTGAAAGAATTATTCAGTCTATCGAACACTTTTATGGTCATCTTCATATAGTCTCATCCGGGAATCTTTGTCTCACTTCAATCGAATACAAAGAAGACTTAAAGAACAGAGAACAGGAAATAATCGATTTATGCAAGGTGATATAATATGCAACATAAAGGTACAGTTAAACTTGAAACAGAAAGATTGATTCTAAGAAAACATGTGCTAAACGATGCACCCGCTATGTACAAGAATTGGGCAAGTGAAAAAGAAGTAACAGAATTCTTGAGCTGGGAACCTTATCATAGTATCGAAGATGTACAAAAGATTCTATCAGAATGGATATCGCAATATGCTAATAATGATTTCTATTTTTGGACTATTGAGCTAAAAGATAGTGGTGAGCTTGTTGGGGATATATCTGTTATAACAATCGATCCAGACACCTTTAGCGTTGAGTTAGGATATGGTATCGGCTCAAGATGGTGGGGTAAAGGAATCGTGGCGGAATCAGGAAAAGCATTGATAAGATTTTTCTTTGAAGAAGTAGGCGTAAATCGAGTATATGCCAAACACGCCACTGGTAATCCAAATTCTGGCAAAGCAATGCAAAAAATGGGTATGAAATATGAGGGAATAATCAGACAATCCGGCAGATGTAATCAGGGTATAGTTGATGAAGTCTATTATTCTATTCTTAAGAATGAATACTTTGATTCAAAAAGGGGAAAATAATGATCAATGAAAGAGTAAAAGAATGGCTTTGCCAAAGAGGCTTCGGCGATAGACTGACCGTACATAGCGAGACTATTGATACCGTTGAACATGCTGCTGCACAACTTGGATGCTCTGAAGCTGAAATAGCCAAAACATTGTCTTTTATTGTTGATGATAAACCAGTGATAATAGTAATGTCAGGTGACGGACGTGTAAATAGTTCTAAATTCAAATCGCAGTTCCACACCAAACCCAGTATGATTCCAAGAGATAAAGTAAAAGAACTAACCGGTTTTGAACCTGGTGGTGTTTGTCCTTTTGGTATTGAATCAAATATCCCTATATGGCTAGATGTTTCTATGAAACGTTTTGAATATGTTCATCCTGCCGGGGGAAATGAGTTTGTTTCAGTTAAACTCACACCTGTCGAACTTGAAAAAGCTACAGATTCCGTTGGATGGTGTGATGTATGCAAAGGCTGGGAAGAATCCTAATCCTCTCTGAGTTTAACTGCTTTGGCTGCTTTTCGCTTATGCTCGTCCTTCATAGCAGCATAATGCTTTCTTGTTGTATTGACATCCTTGTGGCCAAGTACATCTGCAACCAGATAGATATCACCAGTTTCCTGATAAAGATTAGTACCAAAAGTGCTCCTCAGTTTATGAGGAGTTATTTTTTTTACATTTGTTACAAGTGAAGAGTATTTTTTTACAAGTTTTTCGACAGCTCTGACGCTGATACGCTTATTCTGCAATGACAAGAAAAACGCATCCTCACTTCCACTGAATGCGATTATATGCTTGCGTTCTTCATAATACTCGATTAAAGCCTTTAGTACCTCGTCGCCAAAATAAACAACATCTTCATAGCCACCTTTTCTTCGTACTTTTACACGAGTATTTTCAAAATCAACATCATTTATATCTATTCCCACGCATTCACTAACACGTATACCTGTGCCTAGCAGGAGAGTAAGTATTGCCATATCACGTACAACAGTCTTGCTGTGATAACTCAATTGCTTTTTTGTAAGGTTCGTACCTGCTTCGACCTGATCGAGCAATGTTGCAACCTCGTCTGGTTCTAGTCTAATGATCTCTTTTTCATGCAATTTAGGCATCGGAACAAGAGCCGGCGGATTAGTCTCGATTAGTTCATTTTTAAAATAGTAATTATAGAATGATCTAAGTGATGCAAGTTTTCGGCTCTTGCCTCTTTCATCATTCAGTACATCATCTTCATTATCATTTTTATAAAATGAAAGATACTCCATATATTCCTCAACATCCTCTCGACTGACTCGGTCAAGAATGGTTATAGGTATATCTTTCATTTCATATTTGCTCACTTCAGAATTATTTTTATGGAGAAATTCAAAGAATACTCTAAGATCATAAGCATATGCGATCTTGGTTCTGGAACTTATCGTATCATTCATACCTCTAAAGTACATCTTGCAGAAAGCCGGAAGAGTATCCAGAAGTTCTCTTAGCTTTGTAATATTTTTCTTATTCAATTCATCATGATAATTTGTCTTATTCTTATCCATCAGTACCTTGCATCCTTTTTAGTAGACCATCCAGGCAGCTCAGAATCTGTGATTGCAGTAAACATACGATTTCGAACACTTGGAATATCCTTGTTAAGGTCCTTAACCAGCTGATGTACATACTCTCGTTTTGTCTTCTTGTCAACAGGGCAAGGACTTTTAACTACCGGAATGTTATATCTTCTTATAAAGCCAACAACATCTGCCTCATTCATATATATTAGCGGCCTGATGACTATGACATCTGATCTGTCCAGATATGTTACTGGACTGAAGCAATGAAAACGTCCTTCATAAAAAAGTGAAAGCAACATTGTTTCTACTACATCATCTTTATGATGTGCATAAGCTACCTTGTTGCACCCCATCGCTTTAATCGCTTCATTTAATGCTCCTTTTCGCATCTTTGCACAAAGAGAGCACGGGCTGTTTTCTTTTCTTTCATCAAATACTATTTGAGCTATGTCTGTTTTCTCAATATGATATTCGACATCAAGTTCCTTACACATGGCAGTAATATCGTCCAGATTCATATTGTTGAATCCTAGGTCTATAGTTATAGCCTTTAAAGTGAATTTATTCGGATAGAATCGCCTGAGAGCAGCAAGAGCCTGCAGAAGAGTAAGGCTGTCTTTTCCTCCAGATATACCTACTGCGATGCAATCGCCTTCCTCTATCATATTGTAATCATCAACAGCTTTTCTTACGCGACTTAATACTTGTTGTAATTTCATTTTTATAGTACTTTCTGTTATATTTAACGAATAGTTGATTCGCTATAGAAATTATGACATAAACAGCAAAATTGTCAATATTATGATATAATCGAAATAGATTGAATTAGGGTGGTAGTTCTTATGGGAAAAAACGAAAAGCAGGAAAAGCATCCTGTAATGAAATCCAAATACTTCAAATGGGGCCTTACGGCATTTCTTGTCATAATGGCGTCCGTTTTATCTATATATCTGATTCTTAATATGTCTGCCATGTCAAAATCCATAGGCAACTTGCTCCATATGATAATGCCTATCGTTGATGGTTTCATTGTAGCTTATCTTTTAAGTCCACTAATCGACATAATCGAAGACAAAGTATTAAAACCAATAGCGAAAAAACATAACGTTGAAATAGACGAGAAAAAAGAACGTTTAATGCGGACTATTTCTATATTTTTTTCATTATTGTTTGTGTTTGTTCTGATATATCTATTTATAAGGACCGTTGTTCCTCAGTTGATCGAAAGTATACAAAATATCATTAACCAGATGCCTGTATACCTTGATTCATTAATAAATATCGCAAATACGATAATAGAGAAACTTGGATTGTTCCCTGAGCAAGATATTGTTGCAATAATAGAAAAATATTATGAAGATATCATGAATTTTCTATATGAAAATATCGTTCCAAGCATAAACGGATGGGTAAAAAGTCTTTCTAGCAGCCTTTTTGGATTCCTGGGTGCTTTATGGGATCTTGTAATCGGATTCTTTATTGCAGTATATCTTTTATCAGGCAAAGAACGTTTCAGAGCCCAGCTAAAGAAGGTTGTCTATGTATTATTCAAGCGTGACAGAGCTAATCAGGTCATAGAAGACATAAGATATGTTGATAAGACTTTCCTTTCATTCTTTGTCGGCAAGATTATCGATTCTATCATCATAGGAATGATTTGTTTCATAATACTTACATTATTCAACATGCCTTATACGCTGCTAATTTCTGTAATTATTGGTGTTACTAACGTAATCCCGTTTTTCGGTCCATTTATCGGAGCTATACCGAGTGCATTCCTGATTTTGTTGATCGATCCAATTAAAGCTCTGTATTTTGTCGTAATTGTCGTAATTTTGCAACAATTTGATGGAAACGTGCTTGGACCGATAATATTAGGCAATTCAACAGGTTTATCAGGATTTTGGGTCATTTTTTCGATCATGTTATTTGGCGGCATCTGGGGAATCCCCGGAGTATTTCTCGGAGTTCCAACATTTGCGTGTATATATGCATGGTTCAGACGATTCATGCGTGGTTCATTAACAGACAAGCAATTATCGACTGATACAGATGATTATATAAACCTTGATTACATTGACAGCAATAATGTGATACATATAAAAACTGTTAATGAAAAGATTTCATTTAATAATGAAAAAAGATACACACAGATTTCTCTTAATGATAATCAGAAAGATCAGACTGACGAGAATGACAATTCATCAGTAAAAGATACAATAAGCGAAATATTCAACAAAGTAAAAACATACAACGAAAAGATATTATCAAGAGATAAATCTGATGAACAGGAAGATGAAATCGTAATTCCTCTGGATAATTCGAGCATTGATGACACTAAAGTAAATGAAGAAAACAACGATTTTTAGGCATTTTCGCCATGTAACTATTCGTTAAACTGTTCTTTTGCGAATAGTTAAGCCTATCCTAATCTTCATATAAATAACAATAAAACTAAAGGATGACCATTATGAAAACACAGGCTACTACTTCTAACGCGACTAAAAAAGATGCTAAATATATTGAAGCGGGTAAGCATAAATTTGCAAAACAAAGAAAATCACTTATCATACCTAATGCAGTATGTTTTATTGTAGAGGCGATAATGTTTTTAGTTTTAGTTATTTTAGACACGCCTCAGGTAGTATTCGATGAGCGTTCCAGATTGTTTGCTATATTACTACTGATAAATACATTAATTCCTTTAATATCACTTTTAGTCGTATTTTTTGCAAAGACAACTCTTCATCTTTTAATAACTATATCAATGCATCAGGCATGTATAATAACTCTCATCATAGGATGGCTTGTTAAATATGAAGAAATGAAAAACTGTAGTTCATATCATATGTTGATCTTCTACTTTTTATATGTTATATCATGGTTGGCTATGACAACGGTACTTTTCAATGTAAAAACAAAAATAAATTCAATGGAGCAGGCTTAAATGCATATTCCGCTCCAGCGGTAAGTTGATTCCGCTTCAAACGGTAAGTTCCTTTCCGCCCGTTCGGTAAGACTTTCCGCTCCAAACGGTAAGTGTTTTTATTTATGATATAGTTCTTTTCGTAGTT